>OBEQ012640670.1_pt1 | contig 69615 bp, 112 predicted proteins | sample 1670901 | NCBI WGS metagenome assembly OBEQ01 (sample SAMEA104232315, study PRJEB22302) | groundwater metagenome | biome: forest; feature: aquifer; material: groundwater | place: USA | collected 2011-08-07 | depth 5.4 m
ACGTCCACCGCCAATATCTATTTTCATGTCTATTCCTCTGCAATAAGGAATAGTTTACAGTTTTACCTAGTTGCAGCAGAAGACGAAGCTCCTGATGATCCACCACAGCTTACACTTTTCCAGTCAGTGAAAGAACCTATCTGAACTGGTGACGATTTCCATGTGACTGTTCCGTCGCCAAGCTGACCAAAAGAGTTTCTTCCCCATGCCCACAACGTACCGTCTGTTTTGATTGCCAACGTGTGCTGATCTCCACACGCAATGTCTTTCCAGTTGGTCAAGCTCCCTACTTGGACAGGACTAGAACGTCCAGCGGCTGGAGTTGAGTCACCAAGCTGGTACTGGCTATTTGTTCCCCACGTCCACAACGTACCATCTGTTTTGATAGCTGCTGTGAACCTATCGCCACCAGACACTTTTGCCCAATCGGTCAGCGACCCCACTTGTACTGGGGAGGACTTGTCCGCAGATGTTCCTGATGTTCCTAGTCCAAGTTGTCCAGCAATGTTGTATCCCCACGTCCACAATGTACCATCTGTTTTAATAGCTGCACTGTGCCCAGCATAGTTTGAATTTCCAATATAGGCCCAGTCTGCGAGGTTGCCCACTTGAGTAGGAGCATACCTAGAAGTTATGTTGCTTAGACCCAGCTGTCCATGATTGTTGTTTCCCCACGCCCATAAAGTTCCGTCAACCTTTAACGCTAAAATAGCGTCAGACCCAGACTCAGCGACTTCCCAATTGACTGACGACGCAATAAGAACAGGGACGTTTGATTTACGTTTGTGCCGTTTCCTGACAGTGTTCCCCATCCCCACAAAGTTCCATCAGTTTTTATGGCACACGTCTCTGAAATTGACCTCCAGCTGGTTAAACTTCCTACTTGAACTGGGGACGAAAGTGCAGACACTAATCCATTTGGCCCCCATGCCCACAACGTACCATCGGTCTTAATACCAAACCCGCAAGTGGACTCAGCAACAGCTTGCCACGGAGTAACCGATCCTATCAGCACTGGGGACGACTTGTTAACTGCAGTTCCGTCACCAAGTTGCCTGTTTGCATTGTATCCCCAAGTATACAAATTTCCAGGAAGTGGAAGAGGCCAGCTTGGCAATGACCCAGCTGGCGGTGCTGTAAACGCAGATAATTTCATAGACGCTAAAAACATGATGACCTCTACTCAACTACAACAATTTTAATGTATGACGTGTTGGACAGCAAGTCTACATTTCCAACGTACCCAGTTGCTCCAACTACTGCATTAACTTTCACGACCAGCATGGCCTCACTGTCTAAAACAGTAGGAACATTTTCTTTTCCAGACGCGTATTGAGAACTAAGGCCATCAAAATACTGGCTAGGCGATATTCCTAAATGCCTCAAGAAATCACGAGTTGCCAAGTTGTCTTTGGGGAGAACGAATACCTTAACCTTTAAACCATTTTCGAAGTAGTGGCGACGAGATAGGAAGACAGAAGTGACTACTTCACGACTCATTACCACTTCTCGCTTCCCACTAGACACTCCGAGGTTGACGATGATCGTTTCTGCGTAAGCAGTAAGAGCCGTCAACATCAGAATCATTAAAGCAACAATTTTCATATCTACTTATCTCGTGACGGTGGTTTTGTAAGAGTAGTCCAGCGCAGATCGTCAATTTGCTTTAGGATTTCTGCTTGTGTTGTGGCAGTAGTCTTAAACTTATCTTTGTGGTCAGCGTCCATGTCGTCAAGACGCTTCTGCATTATCTTCAACGTTGTCTCAGTGTTGTTTTGGTCAATCTTGAACGAAGTGTACATCGAAGCGGACGAGCCTATAAAAGCAAACAACACAATCCAGTTCTTTGCTACGAATTCAAAAACTGCGTTCTTAACGATTTTCTCGTCATCAGCTTTTGGAGAAACTGCGGCCACTCCAGTATCAATCTCATGCTGAGCTTGTGCTTGTGCCTTAACCTGAATCGGACGATTGCGAATCTTGTGCTGGTCGATAACCCACTGCGCTTTTTCGTTGAGAACGTACATTGGAGACGGACGCAGGTCTACCTCAAGGTCAGTATCCTCTTGAGGCTCGTCCAGCTCATAATATTTTCCGTTACCACCAATCCATCCACGCATAGGTCACCTACAGTCTTTTTAGTTTGTATAAAGTATAGTTGAATAAACTAGCGGAAACAAGAATTGGAGTGTTTAAAGACAAACACTCCAATCACCCTACTTATGCCATTCCCATCGTACTTTTCCAGAGTCAAACAAAACAAGAATGCCGTTATCAATTAGATTTTGCATCTCAGACTTTCTTTCGTCAAATTTATCGCCTAGAAGTCTCTCAAGATTGCGTCGTCTGGTGAAGGATTTGTGCCTACGTCTTCCTTTCCACACTGTTCTATAGTCGGGGCTTAGAGTAGCAACTTTAGTGAACCCTAAAACCTCATAAACTTTCCCGTCAAACATGTCTGTGTCAGAGTATGACACTACTGATGACGGATTAAAATCTCTAAGAAAAGATGAAAATAGACGACTAGCACCACCAATCACTTGACCTGAGCTGGCAAAGCGAGCAAGTTCAAAATCATTAGTGTGTAATTTCCCTCTATTGGACACAACTTTAGAAAAAGTCATTAATGCTTTTATTCTATTTCCATCAAGAAGTGCATAAGTTATTCCATTATTAGGAGATCCCAGCATGTGGTTTTTCTCGTAAAACTTAGCGCATGTCTCTGTCAGAGACATCTTAGATGCAACGGTTAGCTTTCGAGCAAATTCTCGGTCTTTGTTCCCGCCTAGAATAAACTTTAATGTTTTACAGACAACTTCATTCCTCAAATTCCAGTCGTCCTCATATACATGGATAAGTCGCACGCCTGCGTCAGCAGAGCATCTTGTTTTTTCTTGATGGTACCATTTAGGCTTCACTGGATACCTGTGAAAGTATAGTCCATTATACTCAATAGCTATATTTTTACTTGGGATAAAGATGTCCCATTCAAAAATATGCCCCATTCTATGACTAAACACTTCTCGAACTGATTGTACAGCGTCAGGACATATCGCTTTAACAAAATCATAAAGTTCTTGCTCTCCTGCACTTATTCGAGCAGAGCATCTAGGACAGCCGCTGTTTTTAGTTCTACTCACAGAGTCAGCAGTAGCTTCCCAATGATGGTTGCACTCTGAGCATCTAAAATGGTTCTTGGCAGTAGAACCTTTATAGCTTCCAACTAGCCTGACTGAGTTATTTTTACTACGCAATTCTGCTTTGAACTCTGCATCAGACTTGAGCAGTGCAGTTCGTCTCCACTCAGACACACAACTTGGGCATCCCTTCCAAGTGTTATCTCTAGACTTAGACAAAAAGCTGTTTGGAACAACGCTGAATTTGACTTTGTGCTTCAGGCAGAGAACCCTTACAGGGCTGAATGAGTCCTTATAGCTTTTTGAAAACTTAAAAGTCACTTTATGCTTTTTAGTTTCATCTATAAACCTGAGCCGGGCGTCTTCTCTTTGATCGGCTCCTTTAACTTCGTTCGCGCATTTTGGGCAGGGGTGTTTATAGTCAAATAGGTACTCAGGGTACGTTTGAAACTCTCCGTGCTTGATGCACTTAAAGCGGGCTAAATCTTTTGTTGAGACGAATCCATCAAGATACTCTAGCCTACCTTCAAATCTTTCTGAAATCACTCGCTCAATCTTCTGTATAGAGTTCCTATGCTTAGTTTTATTTGTTTGCTCATGGCGACACTTTTGGCAAGTATTTCCGCCAGCAGCGGCTATTCTAGGAGAACCTACAAACTTCCCATGCTTACTACACACAAGGTCTGCTTTTCCTTTTCCTATGTCTTCTCTAAGCCTTAAAACTTTGCATTTGTTCTTACCGATTGCGTTGTCAATTCTACTTTGCCACTCTTTGGCTGTTAATTTTACCATTTGCATTCTCCTTGCATGAGAAACGTTGGGCATCTCCTATTTGAACAATGCAAGTGTCCAAGAGACTGGCCGGTCTATTCAGAGTGCCCAACGTTGATAGTTTACAGCATTGACGGCTGCATTAGTATGTTTGAGACGTTACTTACATAAGCAGGACTTCCAACTATTGAATTTTCGAAGAAAACAATGTTGCTGCACTCTCGGTAAACCAGTCGCCCATCCGTAAGCTTATACGTCGGCTTACGCGGGAAAGTGTGGCTGCATGGTTGACCACCTTCTTGTCCAACAGTTGCTCCGCAAATACTGCACGCATATGACTTGAAGTAGTAGCCAACAGAGTACGCATTGTTCTCACCGTTGAGAACACTATTGACCAACATCGGGTCTTTAGTCTTGTCATAAGCAGTCAGAATCACCAACTTGTAGTATTTGTTGTTGCCGAACCTCTTGAGCGGTCGCAAGAACGCGTCTAGGATAATTCCTTTAGCCGCCTTAATGTTTTGGTTGTCATGCTCATAAAACGTAGGCTTACCTACCAACGTCTTGTACGCCATCTTACCGTGTTCTGGGTTGAAGCGCAGCAGCTCTTTGAGAACTACGCTATCTCCATTGGTGTTTGGAATTCCTGAGATTAGTCCAACCGTAGGAACCAACACGTAGTCACGAATATCAGAGCTAATCTCATACTCTTTAGCTGCATACGGAAGCCAAGTGTTGCACTCACTAGTGCGCTCTGCATACCCTGTTCCTGATACGTCACCTGTCAACTTAATCTCATTAGGTGCTGGAGCGTCTTGAAACATTTCAATCGGTGAACCACCTAGACCAAAACTATGACTTACGAAATCGTTGTTCATACAAAACTCCCTTATTAAATGTACCCACCTGATTGACATCCAGCCCCACCAGAACGACCTTGGCTTAGAGACGCAGTTGTTATAAAATTAGATTCTGTGCTAAACACAAACCCTCTAATTGAAGTCCAAGACGAAGGTACTGACGAATTGTAGGTACTTCCCATAGTGTAACCTCGATTTGCTGAGTTGACACCAGCACCCGCAGACATTGAGGTTGCTAATGCTGTAGACGCTGTAAAGGCTGAATCATTACTGAATTGAATTCCGTCAACCGTTGTTATGTTTTGAGGTATGCTGTCAGTTCCTCCAATAGCATACCCGCGCGTTGAAGAATTAACTCCAGTGGGGTAGCTCCGCGCAACTGACGCGGTTGCAGACAACCAAGACATCGCTAAATTTGAGAAAGCCATTTTGAATATGTAGTTTACACTTGATCCAGACGATCCTGCAACTGTGTAGCCATTAGTTGTTGAATTAACTCCAGCGGCGCGTGCAATTCCTCCAGGCAGTGTTGCCGCATTAGTTGTTGTAGTGTTGTTGCTAAAAGTCACTGCAGACACTCTGGTCGACGTTAAGTCACCTCCCATAGAATATCCAGCACTAGACGAATTTGTTCCGGCGCTGAAGGTTGTTCCAGTGGACAAGTAGCTTGAAATAGACGCAATAAACTCACTAGCAAATATTATTTTGTCTACTCCAGTACCGTCGCTGTGCCCAACTCCAGTCCCCCTACCTGCAATTCGATACCCTGTTGTGGAAGAGTTGACACCAGCAGCACCGGAAACTGCGTCTGTTATGCTGTACCCCGTAACTGCTGAGACTTCTGTTGCAAAAGCCATAGAATTCACAGTGGTTCTGTATGTACCGTCAGTGCCTCCCATGCAATAGCCTTTTCCAGCTGATCCATCTGGAGTGTAAGATGCTCCAGCAACAAGGCTAGAGCTGAAGGTTTTAAATGCAGAAGTAATCATTGAGTCTCCGATCTGGCCTTGACTGAAAGTCCACGACTTGGGCTAGGCTTGCTTAGTTGCTCATAGTGAATGGCACCACGATGCTTGACAAATACTTGTGGAAGTTTCTGCGCCTGCACTTCAACTTTCACTTTCTTAAAAAACCACATAGAAGTCCACGGCTTTACTACTAAGGTGTCTCCTTCTTTATTGATAAACAAGTAGTCACCATTCAAAACTCCGTCTGCTTTGAATCCTATTTCGTCTAGAACCACCTTCAAACCTTTGATCAATTCCTCTTTGGAGTTTTTTAAGGACTGGCTTACGTCAACATCAGGTTTATACAGAGCGAAGTGCGCACCCTTTTGACCTCTGCGTGCCCCCGGACCTTTATATGTTTCAAAGGTTCGAGTGTAGCCGTCTCCAAGTAAGTTGAACCGAAAGTGCTTCAGCTTAATCGCGTCAAGTATCTTCAGCTCCTGCTGTGTAGCAAAGGCAGGATGTAATTCGTCGGCTTGGACTTTCATAGATCACTTGAGGTTGGTGAGCTTGTAGATAGTGGTGTTTATCAGGATCAGCATGTCTTCAACGATTTGAAGTTCACTGCTTGCTCCCAACTTGGCTTTGTTGGCTTCTATCCACTCTCCCAGTGAGAAAAGCATCGTTGTTGCTGTCATTGCCGTTGCGTCAGGCAACTGTGACAAAACACCAGTTGGATACTGACGAATGATACCATAACGTCCTTGGTAGCTTTCTACGTAGGCGTCCACCAAATCAATGATTTTGTCGTAGTACACGTTGAGCGCTACGTGTTCTGCGTAGCTTTGACTTTGCAAGTGAGCTAGATGCGCGGCATCCCGACTTTCAAAAGCAGCAATCACAAGACTAGCTGCTGCGGGAGGGGCTTGAACTAAAGTTATTTCCATGTCACAGTCCTGAGAAAAAGAAACGTTCGTTATGGGTAGAGAACCGTTTTTCGTGCTTTATAGCTTTCTGCAACTTCTTTATTTGAAGTTGCTGCTCACGATCTAGGTCAGCCATTTTCCAAATTTTCATACCAAGTTGAGGTACTTGATGTGCCAATAAAGTGTTTCCAGTGTTGACCAGAAGCTCTCCGTTCTCTATCGAGACTGTCGCCACAAAAAATGTGTGAGACATAAGGTCTTGTAGAATGCCACTTCCTAAGTCACCTCGACCAACTGAAACTCCGTTGGCATACACAAAAGCTTTAGTTGGAGAAAGAGGCTTTGACTGGTCAATAACTCTAGCCTTAATTGACTTAACGAAGGCCCGAACTTTTTGAGGATCAATCTCATAAAATGTGATTGTCTTCATAAAAGCGGGAACTTTTTTATGCACAACTATTTTCATGGTCTTTCCTTAATGACGCGACTCCCATGCAACATAGAAATCAGGACAATCATAAAACATTTGAGGAGTTAGGTTCTTATTGGTTTTAATCATGTTTTCGAAATGTGCAAAGCGCATTGCATAGTCAGGAACAGACTGTAGGGCAACCCGTACCATTTCAACGCAAGAAACGCGCTCGGCATTTGTTAAGTCAAAAAGCGTATCATACGCTTTTCCATACTCAGATACAGCTTTATCCATTACTTTAGTCCAGTCGTCAGCAGTAAAGCCTCGCGGAACTAAAAGAGCTATTCCGTCACAAGCTAATGCCTGCATAAACGTTGAGTACTGAACACCAGAACGCTGTGCCTCCTCCAAACGAAAATCGTCATTTGTTACAGGGTCGTCGCCCTCTACATTCATAAGTATATGTGCATAGTAAGAAAACTTACCAGACAAGAACAAATTAGCAATCCCAATTAAATATGTTGTCAAATGTGCATTTTTTCTAACAAGTATTAAGTAATACCCAGTGCGCAGTCTTTCTCGAACTTGACTCAATTCTCCTTCTGTCATTTTATAATAAAGACCGTTGTTGAACAACGCATACAATTTGTTCCATGTTATTCCAGAAGCAATTGTAGAGAAAGCGTCAGCAATCCAAGTTGTAAGCTTCATATAAAAGCTCCTTTATCTTTGCTTTCGAACTCTGACTGGATCGGCATCTTTGAATTCACCGCACCATAAAGAGGATGGGATTGCGGGGAATCGAGAATCGCTAGCGTTAAACACTTGAGGTGGGTAACGCCGACACACTCCAGACGTTTGATTGAATTGGTACTGGTAGAAGAAATCACAGGTGACGCATGTTTTATCAGACATTAAACCTACTCCTTAAACAGTGGACGTTCTATACAGCCCAAGCGTGACGCAAGCCTGTACGTTTACCCCAGATTCAGCAGCGTTGTTATTGAATATAGACATTTTGATTTTATAGATAGGCTGAACAATCTGGCACTCTGGAACATTGATCGTCATAGGTGCTGAGCTTGTTCCCAAGAACCCCATCTTGTTAATAAATCTAAATAGAGTTACCTCAACAGGAAGTGACATGTATGCTCCGGTGTTTGTAGAGTTTACAACAAATGCACCGTTCACTAAATCTCTATTTCCAGTGCATGGAGGGTAAGGGAAAGGTGTGTTGGGCGGGGCAACAACTTCTACTGTTAGGTACGTTCCAACTGAGGCGTTCTCAAACAGCATCTGTCCATCTTTTAAGAATATGTCTGTATTGAAATTACAGTAAACTGACTGTGTGGATTGTGGTGACACATTGTAGATGAAGCTTCCTCCTTTTCCAATTCCTAGTGCGCTGTCGTCACTGGCTCCAGTAAAGTGCCTAACTGTGTTTGTCGGACGATCTGACGAAATTGTTAACTGCTTTCCATCCTTTGACGCTGACCCATAGCGCACAACGTCGAGAGCTTGCATTCCACTGTATTGAGCAGTGGTCTCGTCGATCAGCACAAGTTGTCCACTTAAAAAAGCTTGTGCTACACTTACGCTTGACTTAAGACGATCACTCCCAAACATGTTGCCGTCAATTGATTCTCCTGCAGAAAGAGTAACCCCATTCATGTCGTCTAATGTAATACTTGTCTGCGACACATTTTTTAGGTAGCGTAGAAGTGACATTTAATTTCTCCAAGCGAATGATAAAACAACTTGTGGATCATTTTGGTTACTTGTGCTAGAGCTATACAAAGCAATCTCGTCTAGAGCATTGAATGAAACACCTAGTCCTGTAAATGCGTATTTCTGAGTACCGCTGGGAAACACATATGACGCGTAGTTTGAAGTTAACCCATTGACTCGAACACTAAAGGTTATAGCTGAATTGGAGTTTGATGATAAGATAACTGAAACGTCTGTTAGATACGCATTTCTTCGTAGCAGATACCCAGTCACATTGCTAGACGTCCACAACCCATTTAAATACACGTTTTTTGAATTGCCCTGCAGAGCAAAACAAAACTCCACAGTTGCTACTGACCTTAAATGACCGTTCGAATCCAAGTAAGCCGGAGTTCCGTCAGTGAGGGCTAGGTTTGACTCATTTAAACTCAAAATTCCATTAAGTCGTGTAATAGACGTTGACGCTGTGTCGTATCCGTCAGACAGTCTGATAGTTTTTTGGGCAGCTATAGCCCCAGCAGTTATGAAGGTGCGCAAACTTGCGCTTCCATACAACTCTACCAATTCAGGGGACGTCATATTTGCAGTGTCTAGGCACTCTGATACTTCAAGGACTGTTTTTAAATCTGATAGTACCAGAGCAGTTGTTCCAATATTTCGAAGTATCATGGCTACCTCATCATCTCTTGTGGTGTTCCGGCACTTCCAACTAAAATGTGGAAGCCAAACTCTAATAGAAAAGCAGGAGAGTTGTACGTGTCGGTAGCGTCATTACCAGCTCTAAAAATTCGTGATACAAACTGACTACTAAACCTCTTCCCAGCACCGTTTATGTAGGGGAGACCGTAGTACATATGTTTATTCAAAGTTGCGTCCGCTGCCTGCGAACCTTTGACAATTTGGGGAGTCGTAAAAATGTCACCTATGTTGGCCCAAGAATACTCTATTCCCCATGTGATGTTTCCGGTTGCAGTGGAAGGTTGCGCCCAATGGACATGAGGTCTTAAGTCCGTTCCGTCAATGTAGGAGTGTGGAAGCTGGAACGAAAAATAAGTTTCTTGCTCTGCGTTTTGTGCAAAAGAATACAGAAATATTCCTTGAGAGTTTCCATTTTGCATGAATCGCTGGAACGTAGGCTGATTAGAGCCTTGAGTCTTTGAGGCCAGCACAGCGACTGGCAAATCGTCCCATCGTGGGTACACTCCTCTGTCGCTTATCATCCAGTAGTTGCCGACAGACACAAGCTCTTCCCACATGTATTGAGCTGGGTCTATTGTAATGGAGGCAGCACCTTCTACTGTGTTTCCAGAGGCACAACTTATTGTGATAGAGTTTGTGGAATTATCTAGGCGCTTGAAGTAGTACTTGCTGCCTATGCACGTGCTTGCCTGCGGCAGAGACAGTGTTATATTTCCAGTTGCCGCATCTATCAAGAGTATACCACAGTCAGATGTAGTAAGTGCTCCGCTGGACGCAACAACTGACACTTTAGGCACTGCTGAAGAACTTCCTAAGCTGAAGGCTTCCCACGTGGTTGTGAAGACATACGGTCCTACACCATAGGGAGGCTGCGCCTGAGTCAAATTGTGAATTTGACCTAGCACTGGGTTTGTGGGGAATGACGCTCCTGACGGAAAGGTGTCTACAATCACGTCACCTGTTTTACCGTTGACAGAAGACACAATTCCAGTAGCGGGAAGCTCGACCCAGTTAGCTGCTACAGACGACGCGTCAGTTGCGAGTTTAAACGTTTTCCCGTTCAATACTGCAACGTCACCTGTTTGAGCGTCAAGAGCAAGCATCTGCTGCAGGCTTGATACTACAAAAGTGTTGCTAACCGCTTTGTTTGGAAGTGCTGAGTCCAACACTTTGTTGCCACTTGATAGCCCATCAATTTTCATCGCTGCCCCAATCTGTATCTGGAACGAAAGACAGACTTATAGTCTGTATTAGTTATCTACTTCTATTGTTCAAATTAGGAAATTTGGAGAGTTTTGTCTTGATAGGTTGCACGTTGCGTGCACGACAAAAAGAGAAACCTAGCGAGCCTCTCGTAGAACAGTGAGAGGCTCGCTAGGGAAGCCTACTTAGAACGTTTTGATACGTCTACAGAACCATGCTTGGTTTTCTTTTCGAGGAAGCTTGGATTACGCAGCCCCAAGTTCTTAAAGAATTCCAGCTGTAAAAACACGTCCACGTACGAGTTTAACGCAGTCATGGCAGTTACCTTCTCACCAGTTCTGTGGTGGAGAGCATCGCCAATTGGAAGCAGCGCTTCTTTGTACCACTTCTCAACTCCACTTTGAGTGGTCTTGGGATCACCCTTCTTGAACGGGCATTCCTTTGTCAGCTCCAAGAACTTTGCCGTTCCGAATAAGTGTCGGAATTTGTGAATGGTAAACCCTGGCTCAACTCCAAGACCTTTCAGGTAAGCATTAATTGCAGTCCCCGGAATAATCTTACCGTTGTATGTAAACAGCGGATCAGTCGGTTTCTTGCCACGCGCCAAACGTTTGATGATCTTGATCGCGTTTTTCTCTACAATTGTCGTTGGGTGGTACACTGCAGGCTGCATCGTACCTTTCTTACCCGCATAGTTGAACTCAACACTTCCATTAGAGTCAAACTTAACGTGCTCGACCATCAACGTAGACAGCCCATACGTTGCTTCACCTTCCTCGGTCTTATTGCCAACTCCACCTACACGTGCAAGAGTCATGTACGCAACGTCAATTAGTGCAGCCATTGCCTGAGTCTTGGCGTCGCCTTCAGCCAAATCAGCAGCCCACTTCTTGCGAAGCACCTTAATCTTGTCCGCAGTTTTCTTAACGGCTTCAAAGCGTTGAGTAGTCTTGGAAGTAATCAGTCGAGTTGAACGCCATTCCATCGGACGGTTTTGAATGCTTACTGCATACTTTGCACGACACGCATACGTATTGTCTGTAGCGTCGTCATACAATGGATTCATTACAACCGCACCAACCATCCCACCGAGCTTGTGGCCTTTTGACGTGAAGTAAATTGCGTCTTCATTAACCAGCCCAACAAAACCGTCTGGAATGTTGTTGAGTCCTTGCGCCTTCAACTTCTCTCGTGCAATCTTAACGTCGATCAAGTCCTTACCCGAAGAACGCACTAAGCGCATGAGTGCGTGCTTGAAGGCAGTGTTGAACGATTTGTACAGGGCACGGTACTCTGCAATAAGGTTGGCCAGCTTCTTATTGTCTGGATTCTTCTCTGTAACCCGAGTGAACTCAAGAGGGGCAATGATGTAGTCATTTGAGCGACCAGTAATCAACTTGGTTAGCCTCTTCATTTCAGACAGGTCAACCGTTGACGTGTCCAATTTTGGTGCAGTTGCGTCCAATGAAGACACGTAAGCGGTGGTGACCGCAGGCTTCTTTAAGAGCTTAACGTTGCTGACAATGTATTTCCACGCGCTTTCGGACTCTTTCGAAAAATGAATCTTCAACTTGTTGTAGAGGTTGAGCTGTGACGCAGAGACGCCCACATGGTCTGCTTTAACCTTTGGAAGCGCCAAGGCCATTGCCTTTGACAACGTCTTCCCCATCCCATCGTGAAACTTGTACTTATTCTCTTTGAAGCTGTGCACTGCCTCTTTAAGCGCAGGCATCAGCCCGAATCGTTTCAATGCTGGAGTTGACGCCTTCAAGTAGTCATGCAGAGACGGAATCAACGACGAAACATTCAACGATTCTTCTGACAGAGACAGAGCAAACACGCTTAGTGCTGCAAGCATATTGTCTGTTTCAGTCGGGTCGTTTGAAAGAGAGACCATTACTTTAGACATTGTATATTCCTTGAGTGGTTTCTACTGCTACTACTGAGATTGCTGCCGGTGGAATGTCTTCCATGTAGTAGAACCCCGAGGGGCGTGATCCATTAGTTCTATACACTTGAAAGTTGTTTGCCAAGTTGATCTTGGATGAATCCACTGCAAGTAAAACTCGAAGTGCTCTATCGAATTTCTTCGTGATGTTGCGCTCTATGTCGTCAGAGTGCCGGAACCGTGAACTGCCCTTAGCCTCTTCGAGAGTGAGATGAAACTTTGTTCCAGTTGCGTACCTCTGTATTTCTTGAGGATACCCTTTCTCCAGAATGCTCTCAATCTCAGATACCGAAGTCTCAATGTAAAACACTGGTGGTATGTTGCGCTTGATGACAAACGATAATTCTGCACCCAGCTCTTTGTTTTCAATACGCAACGGAGTCAACATTCCGTAATACTGCTCAGAATATTTTCTATACTCTTGCGGCGGGTCAATGTGCACAAACGGATCGTCCCAGCACTCGTTGAACCACTTAAACAAGTCGTCTACCTCTTGAACTCCAAGAAATCCCAAGTAGTCACCAAACTTAGAACGTGCTTGCGCTTGGGTTAGACCCTTCAACTTTTGAAGGTCGATGAAGTACCTAAGCTTGCCTGCAGTCTCCAACGGGTAGCCTTTACTAAGGAGTTGTGTAGTCAATGAAGGAGTTGACACGTTTTCTGCTTGAGGGGCAACTCCTTCTGGAATTGTCTCAAAACTATTTGTCATGCTTCATCCCTGCTGTCATGCGGTCAATCACTTTGTTCATGTAGGAACGGAACTTATCAACGTCCCCTTCAGTGAAGGCATTTGCCAAATCGTTGCCGTTGTCTCCGCTAATCTCTTTCATCATTTTAGACAGAAATGCACGGCGTGGACTCTTTGCCTTTTTCTCTTTCTTTGCCTTCTTTTCTTTGGACAAAGATTTTCCGATAATCACTTTAGTGGACTTAGCCGCTAGTACGTCGTCTACGATCAATTTCATGCTTGTCTCCTTAGTGTTTGTATCTCATATAAACCGAAGAGTCCTCGTGGAGTGCTTCTAATGCATCTGCCATAGTTGACTCTGAATTTGACGCCATTCTAAATCCAAGTTTGTGCATTAAGGCTACACTTGCCTTTGAAGAAGCCTGCCCACCTAAATCGTTGCCAAATCGTCGAACCGCTTCTTTTAGCAATTGCAGACCATAACCTTTTCCACGTTTGTCTTCGTCCACAACGAAATCAGTTATTGAGTGCTTCGCAGGACTAAACGGAGAGCCTGTCAGTACAGAAATGTGTCCATGAGGACTTGAAATAACTAGGCCAAAATTTGGGTCATTCCTTGTAGTAAACTCACTGCTGCATATAAAGAGTTTCACTTGTTGAGTGCCTTATTGTGGTCATACTTATTTGTCATATTGTTTGCTGCGCGTTTAATCACCTCATGCGTTGCCTCATGCCTTTTTGCACGGTCTGTGCTGCTTTCTTTTGAAGCCTTTCCAGTAGAGTTTCCCTTGACGTCGGCCTCATACTTTTTCTGCATCTCATTGAGAGTTGTCAACGTGACTCCCATCATGTCAGCAGCGCATGATTTAGCATACACTTTTGATCCTAGTTTCCACCCACACTTTGCAGGCTTCCCACAAGTGAAGCATTTGATCGGTGCACGAACAAATTCCCACTTTAAGCTGGACGACACTATAACCCTCATTGTAGCTCCTTCAACTCACGTTGCAGTCGTTCGTACTGGGCATAGTCCAAAGGTGTTGCTTGATTGGCCCGAATCTTGAAATCGTACTCAAACAACTTGTCTGTAACACTCTTTGTACGAATTGCCTTAACCAAGGCTTCTGTTTGACGTTGGTTTGAGCTTATCTGCGCTTGAGTGGCTTCGTGTGATTCTTTTAGTTGCTGTTGAAGGCCACGAATTTCTTGCGCATGTGCGTAGCGCGTATCTATCCAAAGAAGACCACCACTTATTGACCCAAGGACCAACGTACCGAACGCAATAATTGTAGAATAGTCTTTAAGACGTTCTGCAATTGTTTTTGTGCTTGTCATAATTGCCTCTTGTCTATGTTTACAGATAATGAACTTTACCGCTCAAATCCCATGAACGGGTTGAATACAAACACAAACTGGGCATCCGTATCTTCGACCACTTCAATAGAGTCCCCAACGCACTTGCCTATTCGCTTTGATACTGATTCCCAATTATTCTTAATCTTCCATCCCATGTATAGACGAATGCACTTACCTGAGTTTCCCCATTGCCTAATCCAATAGTAGCAGGGCAAGACTTCATTGTTGACGTGTGCCTCACAATACAAGAACCCATTGTGTCCCGGATTAGAATCAGAAGTTTGCGGGTCTCCCCAAACTTTGTACTCTACAAGACCATTCAGAACTCGACCAGTCACGTCAACAGAAAAAGTGTTTGCAGTGTTGCGCCGCAGCCACCGAACTCTCCACAAGTACTCCCGCTGCCTTCCATTGGCGTGCTCAGCACCTTTCCATCCACTTCCAGCAGGATTTTGAGGAGAAGGTTCCTCACCGTCACCATTTATTCCGTAAGTCTTTTCGTCACACCACGCCGCCCACTTTGGCAACCTGTCGTCCTCTTTTGAGCAGAATAGGAGTGCTATTGGAGCAACAGCATAAGACAGTAAAGTAGCGGGTAGGTCAATAGACAGGGTAGATAGAATCTTAGCTGCGTTTTTTAAGTGGTTTACCACTTGGTACCTCTATTCAAAAGAACTGAAAATTGTTTGTTGGAGCCAACTACTTTTGTTACTACTCGACCTACGATCTTCTTACCCTCGTCAAGTATGCTGACCCCCGCGTCTGGAAAAGAGCTTAGATCAATTTTGGGGCTTGTGTAATTATTTTTCTTCATCGCTTTCTGCAACTTGCTCAGTCCTTCAGTGCTGAAAGAAAAAGATAGGGGCAAAGACGTGAAAGACAAGGTTCCGGCAGGACTTATAAAACGGTCTGCTCTGGATTCTTTAGAGTTTAGGCTGATTTTCATGCTTTTCCTTATTGCGACAGCACTAGTTTAATATCAGGTTCAACCTCCATTGTTATCTTTGGAAGTCTTGAGTGCTTAAACTCAAATTTGCTGTAGACGTAACCTAGCTCTTTAAGAGTATCTTGCATCAACGTCATTTTTGATAGAATGTCTGGAGCGGCAACTTCAAACTCATGCGAAGCTGTTTGCTTCAACCTACTCTTACGCAATGCTTCCACTACCACTGAATGACCTGTGCTCATCTTCATAGTCAGTCCTCTGGGAATACAGGTTCAACGTGAAAGACCGTTGCGGGTGGGCGCTTCTTTGGAGCTACGTGCTCAACCTTCTTTATTGTATACGACATGCCACGTGGGAGCAGAAGTTCAGCTTCCTCAGTATGCCGGATAACTGTCTTAGACTTGATTTGCAGACCAGCGTTCATTGAAGCTGCTGGAGCACCTCGTGGAAGAGTCATTCTGACAAACACTGTGCTTTCTTCAAGGTCTTTATCAGTTGGCATAAAGTCCTTCGCTACTTTTGCCAAAGTGGTTACAGACGTGAATCCCTTATCTGAAAAGGTATGACCAACTAGATGTCGGTAGTCACCTGACTCTGTATGCATGCTTCGTGGCATAATCATTCCACGGTACACTTCGATTTTGTTTGGGCAACGCGCTTTTGAGATAGCCGAATCCATCGAGTCTACAAGCAGCTTCGTTATGTCGTCCATAGGGTCTTTGCCTCGCAGCGCCCTGTTTATTTTCCTATAGCCTTTATCCTGCTTGTAGAAAGACAGAGTCTTAGCTTCATCTTCAGTTAGCTGTGCATACCATTTCTCGTACTTTATCTCAGACCACTCGTCATGCTCGTCAGAATCAACAAACGTACCGTGCTTGACCGCGTCATTAGCCGGATTTGATTTAACGTATGTCGCACGCTTCAAAGGCTTCAAAGCAGTCTTTGGATGCTCAAAGACATACTTTTCTTGTTCGTTAACTGGTAGCTGAGACCACCACTCAGGAACTTCCTTGGACAAAGATATAAGCAATTTCATTTCAGTGCAGTGTTTTCTACAACTAGACGTTTTGACAAGGCATCTAAATAACTCAACACGTGAATGGATTCAGTTTCCATTTTAGTGATGCGGTCGATCCCTTCCAAATAATTCTTTGAGATGAACAGCTCAAGAGCTTCGGCAGCGTAAACGTGCATTAAGCGATGAGGTTCTTCAATTGACAGAAACTCTATGTAGTCCTTAAACTTTGTGTAGCCGTCGCCATAGTACCACCGGCCAATAGCACACTCAGTATACTGAATAATAGGTTCAATTTCTTGGATTTGGTGCCTGTCTATGTGAACAAACAGACGGTACACCTCAAGCTTAAACATGAGGTGCTCGATCTTGAGCATTTCAATATTGGCGATGGACGCATACTTTTCGTGCACAACTGTATCAGTCATAGACTGCAACGACAATTGCACAATAGTGAAGCTACGATTAAACAAATCGAGATTAGAAAACAGTTTTTGATAGACGCTTACCATGTGCTTACCACGTGCGATTTCCTGCACCAGCACGTCGCGCTCTAGATCAAACACTTCGTGGCACGCCACTAGCTGCGCCCGAAGTTTTCTGTTTTCTGTTTTGTAGTTACGAGTGCAAACTCCCTTTATCCAATCAATCAGGTGGCATTTCATAACATTCTCGATTCTGTACTAAGTGCATCAGTCCAATAAAGGGACTTCGGTTAAAGAATTTGTTCTCACTAAGAAGGACAGCTGCTTTAAGCTACCAGACACTTTGATGCTTGCTAGCTCCATAGACCTAAGCTGCTCCATTCCTTCTTGAAAGAGTCCCGAATTAAGGTAATGTACTGCGGCTTCCCCATAAATGTGAAATTCAATATGGGCGTGCTCTAATTCTTGGAATTCCTTCAAATTACTTATTTTTGATTTTTTGCAATGTTCATCAGAAATCCACTTTCCTAAATTGCAGTCACCCTGAGACGGATATGACGATACCTGTACCTGCACAAAATTTGGGTGCATACGCGCAAACAACTTGTATACATTTATCTTGTACATGTAGTGGTCAATCTTAGCCAGCTCCAGAGTTTTAAGCTGGATGAGATTTTCGTCTGCAACTTTACTGTTCCCAATAATCCACTCGATACTTTCATGCAAGGACTGTAAGGACATCACAAACATGTCAATGGTACCAACCATTTTCCCGTACAGACCGAACTCATGCTTTAAGCTTTTGATCTCACGTATCAACTCCGCACGCTCAAGCATGGCGTCGTGGATTATCTGCTTATCCTTACGTCTTCTTGAGATAGAAGTCCTACGTTCTTCGGTAGTGCCGAACCATGAATCGTTGGAAAACAAACTTAGAAAGTTCATGTCTATCCCCTAGAACAAACTGATTCTTGTAGTTGTCCACTCAAAAGACTGAGAAGACGTTTTACTGTCAGTAACAAGCTTAAACTCTAGTTTTTGTACAAACACTCGACCAACTTGGTGTCCTTCGCAAGAAATAGCACGGGCATGCTCTTCTGTAACCTTTTGGCTTGAGTGCCAAGGTCCATATTGACGTACAATTTTGTTGCGAGCAACAGTTTCTAGGACGGTGCGAAATCCGAATATTTTAGACCCAACGCTTGCAGTTTCAAACCCTGGAAGGTCTCCGAATAAATCGTCTACTTCATTCTGCTGTAGTGCACCGTCCATGTACTCACCTATTTAATCCCATACTTTTTCTTGAATGGGACTTCTGTCATTATGTCTACTCCTAATGCTCTTGCCTTCTGCACTTTAGTGCTATCGTCGGCCATGCTTGATACAAGAAGAATGGTTGTTTTACCTGAAACAGACGAACCTACTGTTCCGCCAAGTGCTTGAATATCTTCCTCCAGTACCTTATTGCGGAATCCTGTAAATACCACAACTTGACCCTTGAGGTTTGACCCTTTCACCTTAATTGTCTTCGGCATTACAGGTTTCAATCCAGACTTCTTCAACCACATCACAAATTTTGGAAGTCCAGCGGCAAAGTCTTTTGCCAGCTCTTTGAAGCCACTAATCCCCTGAATTCGGGCAATCATTTTTGGTGCAGGCTCAGTCGAAAGATCAAGAATCGTCGGATACGCCTTGAGAATAGCTGTAAATCTGCGTACTCCCCAATTAGTTCCAAACACTGCAGAAGCAGCCATCAACTTGTCCAGTGGAATTGAGTCAAGTTTGCTGTGGATGGAATCCCAAATACGCTGTGCCAGCTTTACTTGAATGCCTTCTGCGCGAACGAAATCTTTAGGCTGCGCATTGATGATTTTCATCACCGTATCAAAACCGGCGTCTGACAGTTTTGCTGCAACTCCAACCCCAATGTTTTCAATGCCCAAAATCTTGAAGAATGACTCAATCTGTTTGTTGAGCACCAAGCTGGTTTGTTCAGTCGCCACATACTGAATACCCTTGCGCTCATACGGAACATCTGGCACGCTTGGAGTCTTAGCTCCTTTCATCACTTCCATGATGTGCGGAATAACTTCGCCGCTGCGCTTGACTTTAATCAACGCTCCTTTGTTGATTGGACGCTCAGGAAGCCCTGTTCCTTTAAGCTTTGAGTTGTATCCGTGCTCAATAAAGAAAGCGTTGCGCCCGTTGAAGTTTTTTACTGTCACTCCAGATAGACGCAGAGGTGCAATGTTGATTACTGGAATGAGCAACCCGTATTTAGTTTCTTCCCACGTAACAGATGTTACGGGAACCACTTTAATCTGGTCTTCGTCGTCCATCTTGAAAGCAATTGCATAGTCAGGATGGTGTGTACCGGGAGGCGGACGTTTGTTGATTTTATCTTGCTCAATAACCAGTCCATCAATCTCATAGACCGACTTCTCTTTACGTGCTACCAAAATCTTTTGCAGTTGCTCAACAGTCAAGGTCGCAAATGTCTTATTTGGTGCAACTTTGAACCCCAGCTCTTTCAATTTAGCAAAGGCTTCACTAGGTTTGTACGTACGAGGCTCAATAATCTCGTAAGCAATGAAATCAATGTGCTCAAGAGCCTCGTGCTTTTCCTTAAACTTGTTGATTGCGCCTGCCACTAAGTTGCGGGGGTTGTCATATCCGTCTTTCTCTCCCCGAGTTTCTTTGGAGAACTGAGAAAACTTTGACACGGGCATCACTGCTTCACCACGCACGACCAGAAACTTAACTTTAGGGCTTTGTGGAATTCGTAGGTGTGGAACAATTCTGGAGACCTTTGACCCCACAGTGCCGTTCTTTCCTCGTGTGTACGCTTCCCACTTCTTGTTTTCCCATACAAGTTCCAAAGAATTTCCGTCTTCTTTGTCTGATATGTGGTACGGACCTTTATGTGTCTTTAGCCACTTGTCGGCTGTACCGTCTTCGGGCTTTCCTTTGTCTAAGCTATACATAGGAAATGGGAGAGGAACCTTCTCACGTCCGACTACGTTTGCACCGGCTGTGTGTAAAACTTTTGACGTAGGCTTCAGCTGCTTCAACTCAGCTTCAAGCTTGTCGTACACTGGATCGGTGATAACAAGCTTTCCAACCTTTAAATACTCACCGATTTCATACTTAGCTTTAGCACGTGTGAGGATGTCTTCCAAGTAAGCAATGCGTTCGCTTTTAACCGACGATTGAGAGATCATGATTTTCATTGAATAGAGTCCAGAAAGGTTTGGTCAGGTACTTCAGTTTTCTTGATTGGCGTCTTCAGGTCTGCCACAGTTGGAAAGTCTGTATGCGCCCCTAAATGACCATTCTTCATTAAAGCTGCTGCCAGCTGCCTAGTTGCCTGAACAGGGTCACTTAGAATCTTCTCGAAAACCACTGTAGATTTTTCAAGATGACGTGCTATTTTGTAGTGCGCCAATGCCCATTTTTTAAGTTGCTCTGCCGCATTTTTCACAATAGCTTCAAAACGCCCAGCTACGTGATTCTTCAACGGAGTTTCAACGTGAGTTATAATTATGTCGCGCAGTCCATGCGGAAGAGACTCACCCTTACTTAGACTGTAGTAAGGACACCTCTCACCCATCTGGATAACAACTCTGGGTTTCTTCATGCGAATAAGTATCTTAGGGTTTTTCATTGCTCTGCTTTCTTGATTAGTTCAAGGGCAAGTTGCTTAGTAGTCTTTACCGGGCTGATAATGATCTTCTCAAACACTAGTGTGTTTTTCCGAAGAGCCTTCGCTATCTTGTACTTAGCATAAGCCCATTTCTTAAGTTTCTTTGCAGCATTATCAATGATGCTGTCCAGTGTACCTGCAACCTTGCTATTTATAGGCTTTTCCAAATTTTCAACTATAATGTCGCGTAGCTCGTGCGACACTGTTCCACCAGCACTAAGACTATAGTACGGACACTTTTTTCCCATGTGCAGAACAACTCTTGGCTTTTTCGGTTTCATGCTAAGTCTCCTAGTACTTCTGTATTGGGTCTTCGATGCTTGTTGCTGACAACGCGTTGACAAACTTAGTGATCGCTCTGTCCAGCTCCTGCTTCTCTTCTTCTGTCAACGAATAGTCCGTAGACTCAGAAGGAGGGTTGCCGTGGTCTTCGTAGAAAGAAGAAGGTAGGATTCCATGCTCTTTTCCAAATACTCTTTTTGTAGCTGCACGTAACGGCTTGTCAATCATAACCCCTGCAACTTCGTCTACTGGGGACGCAAGAGTCGCAACCAGCTTTGCTATACCACCAGCAGCTACATGACCTAGCAACGAACTTAATAGCCCTACTTTTGCAATATCGGCAAATTGATGGGCTGCTTTATTCTTGTCGTCTGCAGCAACTTCGTGCCCACGCGCCATCTTAACCAAAGTTTGTGCCATGTGCTTTGTCTCGTGGCACTCTTTCTTGAAAGCAGAACTCAGGTGATGCGCTACTTCTGACCTATATTTCTTATTTGTAGCAACTTTCCAGGCCAGCACAAACGGCTCGGATACAAGGTGCCAAACTTTATGAAGGGCTTGCTTAATTTTAGTATGCTCCTCATGTTTGGGGCGGTATTTCTCACGAAGTCTTTCAGGCAATGACGCTACATACACTTTACGCTTTGTTTTTGGGTTAACAACCCGTTTATGTAGCCAGTCATTCTTTGTACTTAGGCTTATGAATAGTTTCATAGGTCACCAAAACAGTATTTCAGGGGACTTGAACTCAGGTATTTCTCTTGGAGAAACAACTTCGTGCCAGTGCTTCTTGAAGTCAGCGAATGGGTAGTTGTCTACTTTAAAGTAGTGACTTCCAAGTCGTTGCCAGCAAGGATCAAGCACCATACCACCAACCTTGACAACTCCATGAAAGAGGGTTTCATAGTCAGGGCTATCTGAAAGACATTTGTAGTTGCGCATCAAGCATCCATCAATAATATGGTTCTTAGCCTTGAACCCTCTTCCTACAACTATCTCACTATCAATGTCATGGTCATGTAAAAACATGTTGAGGTCTTCTACTATGCGAGTCATGTACTCACAAGGAGCATTAGGCTCATGAAGAATTCGTGCTAGATCGTGGTCTTTAACAAACTTCTTGTATAGGGAAAATGTAGAGGCATTGGTTGAGATAAAAATCTTCATAATTAAGTCAGTGCTTCCTCTGCGTCTTTACATCCTAAGTGAGTGACAAAAATCCACTTGCTTCCCTCAAGCATAAATTTCCCAACTAAGTCTCCGTTGTTTGAAATGGTTATGCACTTACTGCAAAGGGAGTATCTATACATTTTACGTTCAGCCATAGACAGAATAGCCTCTACTGAATTTAGACTGTCGACAACTAGTGAATGACCTTTCATAAGACCACCTCCCAAGAGTCACGAGAATCTTTGAATGTCTGCGACGTAAACACGTGTGTGACAGGGTCTATCGTCCACTTAGTCAAGTTGCGCGTAGCAACCTTTGAGTACAGCAGATGCCCCTGAACACGAATGCGCGACCTGTTTGACGCTAGCCCAAATAAAACTTCGGGGGAGAAGTCGGCATTAGTTCGTTGCCAATAAGCAGGCAATACAGCGACAACACTCAGCTTCTTCAGAGCCTGCAATGTCCCTACTGAGATTGGAGAAACCCAAATAATTAGACTTGGTTGAGAAGGGCTGCATTTTTCAGGCGCAGCCTTCTCAACATGAACTAAGTACCCGTCTAAGTCTATGCCAGTGTCTTCGACATGACGTAGAATATGCTCCGTCTTTCTGTCTGAAACCTCATGAATAGAGGTGCCATAACGACTAACAAAAGAACCTACTGAAAACCTTGTTAACGATTTTGGCTCATATTCAGGGTTGGTCATGCGACTAGACTTTGAACTGCAGTCACCAACTGTGCTACTGCTGAAAATGAGTAAGCACAAACTAACGCTTAGGCTTACGTGATGCGCTGCTTTCATTGGCGTCCCTAAATGAATCTTGGATGTAGTCAGGAATGCCTTCGTCGTCAAATTCCAACTCAGGTACCTTTACAGTGTGAGTACCCCACAAATCTTTACGCGTGTTGTAATTACGCTCCATGATTTCGTCTTCGTCTTCGTTGACGTCAGGCTTCAAGTGCATGACTACTTTTGCAGGAAGAGTAGACGGCTTCTTGATGTTGATTGGAACAGTAGGACCAATCTTAATCGGAGACCGTGTCTTAGGCTTCTCAGTTTTCGGCTTTATGACAACTGCAACAGGTTTGGCCTTCACCGCAGGCTTTGGCTTCTCAGTTTTTGAATCAGGTCTAATTATTTTTGGTATCTTACCGTTGTACTGAGCAGAGTTCTTTAACAGTTTGTCTGTGAATTCACGTGGAACAGTAAATACCGTGGACGCGTCTTTCTGTACAATAAGACCGTCTTTGTTGCGGTTGATTTCGTACAATCCCCAAAGGTCTCCTGCCTTCAGCATAATCTCATAGCCTTTGGCGTCGACCAGCTTTGTTCCACGAGCACTTCTGTACCTACTCCAATGATAAATGGTTGGATCAAATTTATTCATGCTTGCTCCAAGTATTAAGATAAATCTTCAACATATTCGTCTTCAAGAAGGACGGGATATTTAATCTTACCCATCTTTGTATTAAACTTGTCTATAACTGATTGCAGAGGCGCATCTGGCATGAAACCAGTAACAAGTGTTATGTGCGGAGTGTAGTCTTCAAAAGAATGCGTTGCTCCAGCTTGCTTCCAAAAATTGTGGCGCTTGTTCAGTTCGATTGAATTGAGCTTGAGTGTTATGTAGCCCTTCTTATCATGCCCTTCCCAAGACTCTATGCGCTGGACGTACGCTTTGAATGCCTTGATACTTCCTAAATTGCTGTCTACTACTTCTTTTGGTATTGCGTCTTTTGAGTACATGATCGTGCAGTGAAGTCCGTCCAAGTCAGCAGGAACTAGTTTTGACAAACCGTTCTGCTTCAGCAATTTTGCTATAAAGCGGGCTTCTTCTGACGGAACAGACACTTGACAATAAAAGCCGTGAGTGCCTGTGTACTCAAAAGTCTTCTCAGACAGGCTTATTAATACTTTCATTTAGGTGCTTTCAAGGTTAGGGTAAGAAACTAACGACTCGTTCTTTGAAACGTCCACGTTCCTTAGCAGCGGTCATTGCCCGTGCTAAGTTCATATTGATACGTTCATTAGCACGCTTTTGATTGTGTTCGACACGAGGCTTGCCTGTTTTCGAAGTTGCAATCACTTCACTGGCTGCTCCAAAATCTCTGTTCAGCAAAGCCGGTTTTCCACGAAGCGCGTGAACTGCTGAACGAGTAGCACCAGTAGGATCGACAGACGCAAAAATACGAGCAGCGTCGCTTGCTTCACCCATCATGTCCCCACCTTCTTCAGCAGGTTTCGGTGCCAGCGCTGCAATCTTCTTTAGGTAGTCACCGACGTCTTTGCGGATTGCTAAGTCATCGTCTTGTTGCTTCAGCAAATCGTCTAGGTTGAGTCCACCGGCAGCTGCTAAAACGCGAAGTGGTACGGGAACTCCTTTTTGCGTTATTCCGTCAAGCATTTCAATGTATGCTTGATCACCTGCAGGCTTAAGCTGCTTAGACCAGCTAACCGTAGGAATCAACAGCTTGCTACCGTCTTGCAACTTAAACATTAGGTCTGCTTGAGACAATTCACTTGTTAAGTCCCGAACAGCTACCTTACCCTTGGAGTTTACTGCGTATCCATTTATCAATGAAACCAATGGGAATATCTTGTTGTAGAAGAACTTGCGGGTAATCATGTCACGATACGTTTGTATCATGTCTAAGAAAACCGTCAAACTTGTGTCCGCCGTATTAAAGTTGGCGTCGCCGCTGAGCAACCCCTCAGACAAACCTAGTGCCCGAAGTTTGTACGGCATTGCAGAATCTGCAAAGTCAGTACACTTCCAGAAATCACCACCTTGGCGAATTTCCTCTACCATCACCCCTGCTTTAGTGGCAATAATAGCACCAAGTGGATCAGAGTCAGCATTCATAAACAACTCGGTCATAAACTCCATGTCCGCTGTTGTCGGTTCCCACTGGTCACCGTCACCCAACGTCAAGTGCATAATGCCACGTTGCCTGCGCCCGGACTCAACTAAGGTTCCACGGAACAAGTTTTTCTCGATCAGGAACAGTGGAAGGATTCTCTTGAAATACGAAGTTCCAATAGGAGAGTCGGAGAAGGTACGACGGGGAATGTACAACGTGTTCATAGGCTGGAGTTCAATCTCTCCTGCCAATATCTCGTCGATTACCTTAGCACCAACTGTCTCTTTAAGACGCCTGATACGTGGGCTATCCTTTGCCAATACTGCTGTGACTTGGCTGTTAAACTTTACGGTGATGATCGGGTCTTGGCTGTAGAACGGAATTGATTCAATGACGCATGAGCTTGAGCTGTGCGGCATTATGTCCGTAAACTGCTTTTTCTCTTTGTTGTACAGCAGTGACGAAATGTGGGCACCATGAACAAGATAGTCTGCGCTGAGTTCTGGAAGCAAAGTCTTAACGTTTAGACGCTCTAGCACCTCTTGGAATACTGTATTAACCTTGGGGTCGTCAATGCCACCCAACGTGAAATCAGAAAAGGGCAGATTGGAGATCATGTCTACAGCACTTCCTGCCACAGAGTCCATGTAGTAAATGTCTCTGTAGATAGAATGCAGCAAATAGTCCGTCTGCGGAGTCATGCCCATCAGCATCGGTTCTAAGTCGATGGTTAGCTGATTCCCGCCAATGGTCATGTTTGGAGCACCAGTAGGAATACCAGCACTTGTGGACTTCCACTTATCTGCTTCTTTGGTCTGCATAGTTTTTGAGTTTGTGCCCAAACTAGGAGTAGTTGCTTCGGGTGCTTGGACAGACGGACGTCCAAATGCAGGATTATTCGATTTACGAATGGTGATCATTTAGTTCCCTTTGAAAGCTACTTTGTCGGTTTGAATTTGCGCTTAATTCTGTGCATTGCAATGAACAGAGAAGTTGCCACCTTAAAAAGCTTGTTGCCAACATAGTCAGAAACTGCCTTTTCAAATTCAGGACTACCAGTCCCATTCTCCCACGCTTTATAGTCAAAGACTGTGAACTTGGTGCCAAGTTTACTGTTTATTGCGTCAACTGCTTCTTGGTTTGACGGCAGTGAGCTTATAGATATTCTCATGGAAGTCAGTCCGGAAGAGGGCTAGATACACGACAACCATCGCAGTAAAACACTTCGTCTGCGGGGTGCGCAATAAAAGCTTTTGACATAGGTTGTCCACACTTAGGACAAACCCCAACCTTCTCGTTGTACAGCGCGGATTGACTCTTGAATGCTGGAGTGGACGCCAAAGCTTCTAGCGGATCGAAGGATACAAATTTCTTTTGCTTACCTAAATGCAGTTTCATATGTGCCTCATACATGTTGTATACGCTAAATTAGGATTTTCTTTGGCGTACAGAGCCTAACGAGCTACCATTCGACGTAGTGCCGCTTTTTACGCTGGATACACCAGCAGCTGCACCGTAGCTCTTGACGATGGCTGATTTCGTAATGTCAAAGACAGGGCGCACTTCAGCATCTGCTTGATTGAGCAGTTCGGCATTCTGTTCGTCAATCAACTGTCTGAAACATAAAGCAGTTGACCTAAACAAATCGTCTGTAAGCTGATCGCCTTTGATTACGGTTGACCCAGAGTCCTGAACGGTTAATGCTTGTAGCACAAAGTGGTCGATAGGCTTGTGCTTAAAGCAATCGGGGTACTTACTCTGGTCATACTTCAGAATGTCTTCAATGCTTTCTGTTGGGGACGGGAATTGCACTTGCTGGTCGAGCATGTAGTCCTTAAACAGCAGCATGTCCGCATACTTCAAACTGTACTGCCTGTGCTCAATGCCAAATTCGTCGCTAGCATCTTGCAAAAGTTTTATGCTGTTCCAGCGGTCTGCAACAATAAGCACCACATTTCTGTCAGTTATTATCTCGCTCAGCAATTCATTGTAGATGTATGTGAAGTTTAGAGGAACTCCTGGAGCTGGCATGATCTCAACCATTAAGCTGATGATCGGTGCTTTACCGTCAAGATGTCCTATGGTGCAAGCAAACGAATTATTGACTAGACCAGCATCAAGAGACATTATACTTGCATTGCCTTTAGGCTGCATCTTGTCAATATACGCGTACCTCGTAAACTTACCTCTCCCACTTTCAACCCGATCATACACTATCTTGATACGATTTTTCTTACCACTAAAGCAGTTTTCAAGCGCAGCTTCGTCGCTAAAGAACGGACTGTTTGTTAATGGAGGTTGTGCTCCAAAGTCACGCATGGCCGCAACTGGATCACGCTTAAAGTGCTCAGCCAGCGCCTTTCGTGGGAGCAGCGGGTTGGCTTCCCATGTTGGTTTAACGATACCAAAAATCTCTCTGCTGCTTTCCGACTTCTTAACCAGCTCCATGATCTTGTCACGAATAGAGCGGGGACTGCTAATATTCAGGAAGTAAGCATTTGGAATGTTGTTGAAGCCGCGTTCTATCAGGCTAGCCGCTGCACCTCGAACGGTCATCAACGAGTTTGCAAGAGCCGTGTAAACTTCGTCTGCATTCATCTTGATGTTTTTTGCAGCGTCTATGTCGTTAGGAAACCATCCCAATTCGTCGATTGAATTGTGTACGACAATCCCACCTGCAGTAAAACCGTGGTCAAGGTCGTCTACTGTTATGTCATACACTTGACGCTTCCCTGAATACTTACGTCGAACAACAGGAACCCAAACAATCCCATTTTCGTCAGGTGTGAAGGGGCTGTAGTTTCCACGGGTGCGAATGATTAACGGGTTTGTGCTAAACCCGATGTGGTTTTTGAACAGAGTGTGGTAGCAAGGTTCGACTATCTCAACGCAGAGTACAGGATTTTTTTGAAGTTCGAGAGGGTCCTCTTTCAAGAGTCTTGTTTTAATGCTTTTGCGGGAAAATATCCCAAAGCGCTGCAGAAGCATCTGAACATGACTAGCCAACTTTTCGCTTACTGTGTAGTACACTATATTACAGTTTCTAATACCTCCGTCACAGTCATAGGCAGCCGCTAAAAAGGCAGCTGCGCATTCTTTGGGGGCTTGTAAGATTGACCAAGGGATTTCTTTCGTCTTTGACGTTGCTCCAGTCAAACCAATGTGCCTAAAAAAGTCTTTAATGATTTGATACGCCACTGAATAACGCGTCATGCGTGTCCCAGTCTCAGTTAAATAAAATGACTTTCTAGGAGACGTTTTAAAAACAGTTTTAAAGCAGCGTAGGAAATGGCGTGCTCTACGACCAACGCTAGTTGCAAATAGAATCTCAGAGCAGTTTTCGCTATAGGAACCATCAGCAACATAGTACCCCAGCAAGGACGCTAATTCAACTGTCATCTCTGACGGAAATGACACTTGTCCTCCAGTGTACGAGGACGCTTGGGAGATTAACAACTCCACGTCAAACCCAGAACAAACTTTGTAGTAGCAACGGCACAACCCGTCGGCACCAGTCCTTCCTTTGTAGTAATGCCTTTCAATATGCCCTTTTCTACGCAAGTCAGACGTTATAGGAGTTACAGAGCGTCCTAGTCCACGAAGATCGTCCAATTCAAACGTTTTTAAACGTTCGATCTCACGGTATATTTTTGCAAATGCAGGCTCATAGCGAGCGCTAAAGTCCAGAGTAAGCTTACGGGGGAACTTGCCACCTAAAGAAACTGCAACAAGGTCGTTTTTATGTAAGCTATCAGTGCGAACCCACCCACGACGAGTTTTAATTTCATGATTTCCAGTACATTCAACATACTGCCCAGTTTTAAGCTCAACCTTATACGTATCTTTGAAGCCCGTAGGAAGCCAGTCAGAAATTTTGAAATGATTACTTCCTACGTGGGTAAATACGTCGTACAAGTCATTTTTAATTTCAACCAGTCCTAGACTTGTGCTTACTAAAGTATCCTCAGATAAGCAGGCAAACGCCCGTGTACGTCCGCGCAAGACCCGTTTATCTGGGCCTGCTGGGTAAACAAACAGGCGGCGATGGTTATACTTAACGAAAGTATCTTTGAGGTTGTACAGCACCTCATTGCCAAATTTACGACCTAAATGGTCGAGATGTGCATGGTAATCTTGGAACCAAGGGCTATCTAGCAGGTTGCCGTAGTAAGGTTCCCAAAGAGTGTCACGTGCTTGGGCATAGGTCAAGGCCACGAAAGTTCCATGCAGCACGTTGCTGGACTTCAAGCCGTATACCTCGTTGGCATTCTGCAACTTCAACAACAAGTGTGTGAGGTACGCTGTCATGTCCCCCAACCAAGCACTTTTCCCAGAACGTTGACCTAGGACCGCTGCACACTCATTGTAGAAGTTTAATTTGTTACGCAGCACCAGCTTTGACTTTGGTGCTTTGCAGTGTGGACAAATCCCGTGCTCAAGTAAACACACCTTGCGCTCAAAGGTATCACGGGAGTCACGTGGCTTCCATCCACCGTCAACATAGTCCATATCCGAACAACGCGGACAGACTTCGCTCATGACAATGGAGCCAACCATTGACTGCCAGATATAAGGCTTTTGCTTTAGGAAATGGTCTTTTACACAGAACGTGTAAAAGTTGGGCGCGGTAGGAAAATCGCTATCGTCCACACGAATGTCTGGACTTACAATACGGTCTGATTCAATAGCCTTGCGAATAGTTTTCGCAAGATTGAACTCTGATTCGTTATTCTCAGGGGTTGCGATTAGAGAGCTTTCACGGACAGGGACAGACATCTCTAAACTGTCAAACAGTCTGTTGACGCCGTCTACCTGACTAGCCGTGGTAACATTAAAACGCTCGCAACGATAGATAACCGATCTAAGATTATCTTTACATCCAATGTAGTGGGAGCATGATAAGCAGTTCTTATGAATGCTCAGCCCACTCAATCCCTTTGACTCAGTTAATACCATTAAAATCCGCCACCGATAGGTTTGTTACCACGCATAGCTCGTGGGAAACGTGCAGCACCTAGCTTTGAACTTGACTTTGGAGGGGATTCGCTGTTCGGGTCGTCACCAGTTTTTACATCTGATTTCTTACGAACTACAACACCTTCAAGTCTCTTGCTGATGGTTCCAACTACGTCTGAGATAGCGTTGGACTTGTCTGCCTTATCGAGAGTTGCTGCCGCTCTTTTTGCAAGCTCTTCTACTAGGGTAGCCATATACAGACGCTTCATAGGTTGTGGAATCTGCAATCGTTTTACATAGTAAAACAGCAAGTCCATTCTGGTCATGTCACGAAGAACGTCCCCAACTCCATTGTCTACTGACACGTCAATAGCAAGACCGTCGCGCAGCACTGTCTTTGCATAGCTAGAGGCGGCGTCATACGAGAGAATAGAAGTTGCAGCACTTAGTAAAATTAGCTTTGCCGCGTCTTTTGTCTTACCTTCAATAGAGAGCGACAAGTTCTTGAGCAGCTGGTCTGGGATATTTACTACGTTCATCAAGTCCAGTCCAGCTGCCTCTGCTGGGAGCGTAGCATTGTCGTAATTAATTTTTATCTCAGGCAAAACTCTTGTCTTACGACGTGTTGGGGCAGGTTCGTCACGGTCTCGAACTCGTCGTGATCCAATGGGCTGTTCTTTTTTTGTACGTCTTGACACAAATTCAGGTTTTTGGGTCTTGACCTTGTCTTCTGGACGTACTCTAGACGACTTTTCTTTTAAGGAGTCTTCCGGTCGTCTCTTTGATTTAGGTTTATCCATGTGTCCGTACGGCCCTTCTGGACATTCTTCGGTTGGGTACTTAGGTGCCTTTTTAATCACGTTGTGCTACCTCTAAGCAAGTGTTTTATTCAGCTGCGTGGCTCTCGTTGCAACCCTTTTAGCTCGCTCTCCTTTAATAGCGTCTACCACTTCGGTCAGGGACAGCTCCAAATCATAATGAACGCAAGCATAGTTTCCTACTGGAGTATCTGGATACGCAAATATCTGTATCAAGCAGTCACGTTCAATGATGCACGCAATCACCTGTTGATCTACGTCGTCGAGTTGCCCTGTCGCTTCCATGTCAGCAAGACGCTGCTCTGCTGTTTGATACACGTCTTTATGGTCATTTATTGAAATACTTATACCACACTTACACAAACTCATCAGCTCAAGTAGCTTATCCACCTTTTTCTCCTTTAACTCCGTCTGACTTAGGCCAACCCGGTTCTCCACGATACTTGTCCCATCGAGTTTGGTTCTCAATAGATGGAACGTAGGGAGCAAACAATTCAGGACTGTGCGCTACGTTAGCGTAGACGCATATGTCTTTGTCTAGTTGTGCTAATGCTTGTAGCGACCTCGCCAGTGGATGGTCAACTGGCATTACCTTTGCATTTGAATGAGGGTAATGCCCTTCACTCCAAAGTACTGTAAGTTTGACAAGGGACTGAGCAACATTTCTAATGCCAGTGCACAAGTATCCGTCGTCATTTGGTCCGTAGGTTCCCCGAGCACCACTAGGCCCACAAGTCGTTGCGTCGTCAACACCAGTGCTGTTTTCTTTAAAATCCATGAAATCCCTTTCAGTCATTTGCTACGTACAATCGGATTCGTCTGCTGTTGCCTCTGTGCAAGCCATTTCTGTAGGCAATGCGCGTGATCAGTTCACGACGAATGCTTCCCTGCAAGTCCATGCTTTTAGAGTTCTTACGTGATTCAAGTAGTCCTGTTTTGGAGCTGAGAACCAAAATGCCTGCGCCACTGCTGCCAATCTTCTTCAGGATGTCGTCTTTGCGGGTCTCAAAAGTATGCTCAGTAAACACAAAGAACAAACGATTGGCACGTGACAAGTAGCCTTCCCACTTAGAATCAAGTCGGAAATCCTCCCAACAGCTTTTGCATTCAGCCACGCAAATTTCAAGCTTGGTATTGAAAGCCAGCACGTCTGCACGTAAGCGACCTCTCTTGACCAACCCTACTTCGATGTGACAAGAAAAGCCTCTGTGGGCGAAGTACCCAACAGAGGCTTTCTTTAGCAAGTCTGCAATTTCTTTTCTTGTCATTCAGTTCATCCACAAATAAAAGACCAACCACCATAAAAGGCCAGTCCAAAGAAGGCCAGCAACCCAAACGGGAATAGCTCAAACACAATTTCGATTATGCTCATTCAAGTTTCTCTGTGCTAATCAGCAGGCGAATGTTCTTGAATTTCGTGTCAGAACCCCCCCCAAATCTCTTTGTATCTAGTCCCAAGAGCATCAACGGAGTTTATCTGTTCAAGCTGTCCCAAAGCAGACAAGATGTAAACAAATTGGCTCTCAATGCTTTCGTCTACTAAGGCGTGCCACATGCGTATTCCAGACTCGCGCTGCGTATGACTACTTAGAAGAACCCCATACTTAGGCAAAAAATATTTCAAAAGCAGCTTACGAGCAAGTCCTCGATACTCAGACTTATATAAAGTCCAACCTGCTTCTTGAGAAACGGCAGTTCCCCACTTCAACGGCACCAGCACGTACAGTGACCAGTAAACAACCCGATGGTCAACAATTCGAACAAGCGAGTAACCGTCCTGTGTTTTGACCTGATGGTAGATGTCACCTAAAATTGTCAGTGTAGAACCTACTTCTAAATGCTTTTGGGCAAAGAAGGCATTCTTTTCGTCGTCTAGAAGCTCAAACTGCGCTTCCTCTGATGAACTTGGTACGTCAAACATTGGAGACGACTTTGAGACAAAGAGCTTCATGGAACTTCCAGTAGTTGGAGAGTGTTCTTCATAATCTGTACAAGCTGAGGACTCATGCCAAAACGGTTTTGGTTGATCTCAAAACTCTTATTGATGTCACCATCTGCATGGCGTTTTGTAGCGGCAAGCCAGTCGCACAGCATCTCTAGCACGTCAAGCAAGTTCATGCCGTTGATACCTTCTTCACCATAGTGCTCGGGGTGGTGAGAATTATTTTGGTAGTGATTTTTTAGGGCAGGAGCCATCGCCTCAAGGAAACCTTTGTATTCGTCACTGCCGTACGTACAGTCTTTGAGCTTTGGTGTAAACTCACAGAAGGTGGCGACTTCTGGCGCTACAAGTTTGGATTGATCGTGCTCAAGGGCGCGACGACCTAGATTCAGTTGGCACTTTGCTATGTACTGTTGTACCTGATGAATGTGCGCCCAAGTCTCACTATTCATTGCCTTTTGTTCTTGGGTAAGCATCTCGTCTCCAATTTTAATTTTCATGTTTACTCCACATTAATTACTCGGTCTTCGAAGCACAAGGATAGAGAACTTGATCCCGGCATATGCCCTGTACGAACAAAATATCGTTTAAATAGAAGTGCGTCAGTGTATGAATCGACACTTCCAGACGCGATAAGGTCGTTTGCTCGTACGCCAACTAGAAAATTAGCCAGTCGGTTGTACAATCGAGCATCGTACTGTCCATGACCTACCGGAATTATACTGCATGTGTATGACTTGCTAACCAGAGCATTTACTTGGTCACTGACCATGAGTGCGATATTTTCCATAGAGAATGATCCAGGAATATTCACCAGAGCAGTCACGCCATATTTAAGCATGATGTTGACTCCCTCAACTTCTGAGGCCCGAAAGTCTGTACGGAACCCAATGACGATTTTCTTCAAGGCCCGTGCATAACCGACTTCTACGCATGTTCCTGAATCTGCGTCAGCTCCATCTAAGCAAGCAATCACAATATCGCAGTCCTCAACACCTATAAAGCAGTGCTCAGCAACTAGTTTTAAATCAGGAAGGTACTTGTCACTTTCTTCTTGTGGGAGGTGAAAAGTAGCGTCAGGAATGAGTTTCTCCAAACGAGTCGTCAACTCCTTGTTGAACAGACGTTCCGCAGCAGTGAATAGGGGTGCCGCCATGTAAATTTTCATTGTTGTTCCTCAGCACTGTCTTCAAAAGAAATTGACTTTACGACCAATAGATCGAATACGGTTATTTCCCCTGCTTGCACTAGATACTCTTTAATACGAGACTCGGGGTCTGAAGTGCTTGAAGAATGTTTAGCTATGTCATTAGCGTTTACAACGCAGACCATGTTGCCCAACGGGTCAAACACTTGACCTTCCCAATCGTTGCTTTCGTCAAAGACACAAGTGTAGTGAACACAGGGGACGTCTAGTTCAAACCTATCTTGAGCATTCAAAACTTCTGCCTGCACGAGATACTGGAATATTGACTCAGCATTCCACATAGAGATTATATGTCCTGCGGCTACAACCGAGTCAATATCAAATTTGTAAAGTAGCCTGCTTAGGCGATCATAAACTGAGGCTGTGTAAAACTCATTATGCGTTCTTTCAATTTTACAGATAAAGCTTTGTGATAGACGTCCATTTATTGCGTCAATCAAACGTTGAGCAAGAACGTTTAGAGAACGGTCAGCATCGTACCCAACGCATTGAGAAACTCCGTACATCAGCATACCGGTCGTGCCGTCAATGTCTAATGTTCTTAGGTCAGTACGGTACCCAACAACAATTTTGTTTAGAGCTAGTGCAAAACCAACTTCTATGCACGTTCCAGCGTGAGCCTCTGCTCCGTTTAAACGAGCTACTACAAGGTCGCATCTACGTACTGAGCTGAAGCAGTCACTCCGCAAGTCTGAAAACTTAGCACTTTCTTCTTGCAGAAGAATGAAGTCTAGTCCCTGAGCTTTATTGCGTAGTAGCTGCACTAAGTCTCGGTTGAATTGTTGGTCCTCAGCTGAGACCAGTGGCCCAGCCATGTAAACTTGAACGTTCATTGTCGTTCCTTCTTATTTAGATAATCAAGTGCGTACTTAAATCCTGCCAAGTACGCAGACCCACGTGCTAGACTGCTGGATTGAAATGCTAGCACTTCAATGCCGTGATCAACGTCAAACACTGAAAACACTGGAGGCTCACATTTCAGTCTCAAGCACCTGTGGTTAAATTTGCTGGCAGCTAGTTGTGTATTGATTAAATCAATCATAGATTGAAGTGCAACACGCCTCACGTCTTTTATGCTGTCAACCTCACCCAAAATAAGAGGGTGAGGGTTTGTGGAGCTTTTACTCACTACAGGTCAACTCTCTACAAGAGTTTCGGTCAAGACACTCAGCTGGCCACAAGCTGCCCCTGCGTCAATTTCTGCTTGAGTTGCGATTGCAACTGCAAAGTCAAAACCGGCAGTCGACAACTGGTCTTTAATTTGGTCTGTGTTCATATTGATCTCCTTAGATTAAGTTGGTTTGCTGAATGATTCCTTCATTAACGCCATTCAAAGCTGCGACGTCATTCTTGTTGATCGGTGACAACTTGATAAAGAATTTAGCTGGGTCAAAATGTGTCTTCAATGAGTCAATGTCAAAATCGGACTCATTTACCAACGTTAGATTCAGCGTTGTTTTCAGACTGCTTTGCGTTTCAACATGTCCGATTTCCTCAAGAGTCATCTTCTTCGTAACCGGAATTAGCCAGTTGCGGAAGGTTTCGTCAAATGAATGTATGCTGAATTGAAGAGTGACGTTGCCTTTAATCCATGAAAAGTCGGAGCCTTTTAAACCGATGGTTGACACATAGTGATGTACATTTGGCCATCTACTGGAGATGACGTCAATTGCTTCCTTCACGGCGTCCACGTTTAGAAAAGGTTCACCCATACGAGTCCAGTTGATCTTAAACTCTTTTGCTTCTGCTGGGTTTTGACTGTTTATGGAAACAACGTATTCAACTTGTTGCACCATCTCTTCAGCCGTCAAATTTCGCCACTTCTTTAGTTGTGCAGTTGCACAAAACTTGCATTTAACTGGGCACCCTGACATTGTAGAAACGCCAACCATCCAGCGTTCAGAACGATCACCCAGTTGATAGCTGGATAGAGAATTCTGATTGTTGCCTATAGCGTCCTTTGTGTAATACGGTAAGAAGGTGTCTGTCGTCTCAATGGGGAAACCGTCTTCGGTGCGCATTAAGAAAACAGACCCGTTTGCAAAGTCTTTCGAGCATTCGATCTTCATTTTAGTATGTTGGAATTTGCCTTATTATTGAGGGAGGCACTGTTAAAATGTCTTGACTAAACATACGAACATATGTGTCCCTGTGGCAATCAGGAATTCCTGATCCGTCTAGACTGTAGAACTCAGCGATGCTGCACTTACGCTGCTGTGCCAAAGGAACTAACCAGTCGTCCCTGTCTATACGCGCTACACGACAATAGGCACTGCTTACTTTTCTGTACCCTAAATCTATAAGTTCCACAGCGCTTAGAGTGGTAGTGACGTCCTCTTCTCTGATCTTACACCTAAAAACCATTACTCACTCCCTGATTGGTATTCTACCTCTGGGGGTTGGTCTAGTCCGTCGGTAGACGAAGACTTGTTGTCGCTCCCTGTGTTGATGCTAATCAATTGCATCGTCTCAAACTTCTCCTGCAAGTCAAACGGGAATAGCTCCTGATCGCGTGCTTTAAGCTGTCGTACTGGGATGATATGCAGGTCGCGTTGCTCTTGCTTACTGTAATTCCAGATCCAGCAGTTGTGCACCACAATACCGTTTGCAACAAAAGACTCAGTGCTGGGAACGGTTATGTCATACACTGGCTTCAACCCAGAGGATCGGTTTTTCTCAACTCGCACCCAGAGACAATCCTCTTTGTTGAGAGCTTTAGCGACCTTAAACATTTCAGGATCAGTGTCTTTAAGCTTAGACAAAAACTCTGGAGACTTCAGCACCGACGAAGAAATACTGTGACTTCCTTCAACTCTTCCAAACAGTCCAGAAGCTCTAAGGAGTCCATCACGAGTTCCTGCATGTCTGTCTCTGAGGATTGCCCCAAAGTAAGGAATCGGCTCACCCTTAGTGAATAACACGTCTTTAACTCCAAGTCTCTTGCGGTCTGAGATGAAGCCTATTTGGTCATTAAAGATCTGAAGGTTTTCATGTCCTGCGACCTGAATATCGTACCGAATTGCCTTTGGAGAGTGCTTCTTGTGGTACTCAGAGTTGTGAATAGGTACACGAATTCTACGTGAAACAATACCGAATTTAAGAAGCAGGAGCTGAACTTGAACTCCCATCTCCTTCGAGGTTGTGTAATACATAACCCGGTCGTGACCTTTACCTCCGTCTCCTTCAAACATTCCAAGCAAGCAGTTTGCCACTACTTCTTTAGAAGACTGAAGAATGAAATCTGGAATAAACTTCTTCCTTGATCCTCCAGTCATCCCCGGAATGTTTTTAAAGAACTCTGAAATCCACTTACGCTCTACGACTGACGTCAAATAATTGGTTTTAGACCTACACACTCCAGGTCTAAATCCAAACACTGACTCAAAGCAATGTAGATAGTCGTTCATCACTTCTTCGTAAGCTGTAACAAAACCTATCTGCTTGCGACCTCCGCTTATGGTTCCTTCTGCAAGTAAGTGACCGATCAATCGAGCCAGCTCAGGAGTACACGTTTTCGGCACAGAGGTGGGAACAAAATGGTCGTAGACCCGTCCCTTCTGTTCAGAAAAAACAAACTCCAAATTAGGCAGCGGTACAACAGCATTCTCGGCTGTCCAGACACTTCTTTTATCAACAGCTACGTAATCACCTGCACGAATGTCGTTTAGAGGAACCCAAGCGACTTCAAGAGTGGGCTTCAAGACTTTAATGCGATGGTCTAGAGTCCCAGCGACTTCATACCCATTGTAAGTTGTAACTGTTTTAGTAGGAAGAATTCCTTTATATGTCAGACTACGTGCAAGACGGGCCTTTCCTTCAGACACAACTTTAAACTTAGAGTTGCTCTTTGGGTTAAGGTTTGCCAACTTCATAAACCCGTCAGGTGTGTCAACCCACGAGTCTCCTGCAATGCAGTTATCCGCGTGTTCCAGCATACCTTTAGAGTATCGAATGTGGTCGTCTTCACTGTCAAGCTGTGCCAACACAACAATCAGACAGTGGTTAGCCATACTGAATATCTTACACTGACGTACAACTTCACCGAGGGCTTTCCACTGGTCTTTGTCATTTGTTTCCAACAGACCAACGTAGTCAATCACGATCACCTTAAATCCAAACGGTTTCAAGGTCATCAGCACTTGCTGCGCATTGACAGCGTGAGAAGGACTCATAATAGCATAACGACAGTCGTTTTCTTCGCCATACCTATGAAACTTCTTCCATGCAATACGACACTGTTTACGCTCTTCAGCAGTCAGCGTCTTGTGGTTAAACTTAGCAAGCTCAATCCCTGTCTCGGACGACAAGAAACGACGCGTTTGCTTTTTGTCATTCATTTCCAATGAACAAGTCGCTACACTGACCTTGTTGATCTTGTACATGTTTTTCGCAAGGTTCATGCCCATCACAGACTTACCACCACTGGTGGTGGCGGCAACAATGTGAACCCCTTCAGCTGGAAGGCCGCCATTGCGAGTATCAAACTCGTCAAATCCAGTTTTCAGCATAATGTCGTCAGTGAGGTCGAGCGCCTCGTTCACCATGTTGAGGGCGTTGGCGTCCTTACCGATGATGCGAACAAGTTGGGTCAGTGAATCGCCACTTCGAGCTTTGGCTAATTTTTCGGAAGCTTCGTCAAGCATCTTGTCGATGTCAACTTCTGTTCCTTTGAGAGCTAAGTGAATATCCTTAGCCATGTGATATAGTGCGCGGGTCTTTCTGTACTTTTCAAGGATGTCTACGAGCGACTTTGCGCTCTCCATCGTCTTTGCGTAAGTACGTTTTGAATCTCTTAGGATGTCACGGAAGTCCTCAGACAGTGCAGGGTCTTCCACCAAGTCAGAAAAAGAAAGCAGCATCCCGCGCTTCTTCGCCATAGTAGCGATTCGTGCGTAGGCTGCTGCGCAAGGCTCATAGTGAAAGCACTGAACGTCGAGTACAGACATTATGTACGAAGCAATTTCCTCGTCTGAAGTCGTAATCGACCTAATTGCTTTCAGTTCAGAGTGTTGGCTATAGAGCTTAATTTTGTCACCTCTACATTAAAACACGATTCCGGTCTACTGCTCCGGCTTTTGCTTGTTCTTGAAGATTGACGCTTCAAAAACGTTTAGCTCTTCGTGATCCTTCAAATTGTTTTCAAGCCACTCCTGAAACTCTGGTGGAACGTCTGACCGAACACGCAAATGAACGGTACCCTTTCCAGGAGGCTGCCAACGGCTAACACACCCAAACAAAGATTTTGAAGTCAACGACGCAACTGCACCGTCAACAACTTCTTCCTTGATTAAAAATTCGGTGTTGAGTAGCCAACGTAACTGATTTACAGTTATGCCGGGATTGGCAGCAACTGTTTTATACGTCATGTACAAAACCGTTGTCTTGTAGACTGGATCATCTTGGTTAAGCAGGTTTCCGCTGAACCTTTCCTTCATTGAAACTTTACGCTGCGGCTCTGTTGAGTCCACGATTTACCTCCGGGGCAATTTGTTTTCCGACACGGCTGAGATATGAATCAGTCTTGTCGAAGGGTACTTTTAGAAATCGGCTCAAAAGGCGATTGAAGTTTCTTGGCTGCATGTTGACCTGTAGATCAGTGTTGTCGTCAACTGCGTTGCACACTCCAATATTGCGCAACCACAACGTAAATTCTTCGTCATACCTTCCCATCAAGATGAAGAGCAGGCGAACCTGCTTAGAACTCTTAGTCTTGTGTACTACTTGCTCCACAGACATAGAAAGTTCCAACTTCGTGAAGGGGTTTGAGCTTGCTAGCGAGTCGTACCCTAATTCGTCTCCAGACTCGTCCACATTATTTAACTGATTTTCCGAAACAACTATAAGGCTAAACGAATCTTTCCCGTCGCCCACTAGTCTACCATTTTTCTGTGAAGTGTATTCGTCACACATATTGTTAACTGCGTTGACGATACTTGTCTTCAAGGTGTTGAGTAAATGCAAAGGCTCTCTATCAGAGGGAACTAGATAACAAAACCTTTGCCATACATGACACATAACTTCATTCACCAAATCGTCGAAAGGTATATTGTTTGACTTTGCTACGAACCTAAGCTTCAATCGAACAAAACGTTTTGCATAAGCTCGAAGCTTAGGCTCCATCATGCAAAACAACTTGGACAACTCAGTTTCAGACCATTGATTTGAAGTCTTTGCGAATTTACCTGATTCCTTTTTAATCGCAACGCGGAAGCTTCGATCAGATTTCCAAAGTCTGTATACGCGAATCGCGTCACATCGTTTAACCTTGTACTCTGCTGCCAACCCTTTTACTATGTCTTGGCTCACGCTCTTGTACTTACCCAAGCGGAGTGTAAACAGTTTCAAAGAGATGCCAAAGTAGTGGTTGAAGAAACTCAATCGAAAATCTTTTGCGCTCAGCACATCCTTTCTGTTTGACCTGTTTTTGGATACCTGTTTAACACTGTGTTGAAAAGCAAATGCACCGATGGCTTTAGTCAAGCACAACAGGCTTTGCTTAAATACAAGGTTGAACTCTTCTGTTTCTGACACAACATTGAACTTAGACTCAATAAGTTCGGTCAAGCTAATTACCATGAAACCCCCTAAGCAAGACTAGTCGTGTTTAATGTCAATCGTTTCGCCATAAACAGGAGCTTGCCTTGTGGGACTTCCATACATACCTCGATCCATTCGTGCAATCAAAGTAACTAAATCATCGCGGTGCTTGGCACGCATCCGAACTGCCTTCTTGTCCAGCTTGTCTTGCTCGAAAGCGTCGTCAATGTCTGCAACCACCCCAGATTTGGATTTGGCTGTAAGTTGGAAGTTGAGAGCCGGATCAACCAGCTTATGCTCGCGCAGCATTTCGGCGCGAAGAACGCGAAACTCTTTGGGGGTGTAAAGAGAGGCGTTCTTCTTGTTCTCAACAACCAAGTACATGCGGTGTTTCTCATTGTCACCAACAAGACGTACAAAATCTTTGTCAGCGTCAAGAACTCTGGCACGAACAAAGTTGCTCAAGTAGTTCTGACCGGGGCTTCCACAATACCGGAAGTAAACTTCTTGGTAAAAATAGTAGCCGTGCTTACGGGTGAATCTGTCTTTGTTGACCAAGGCACTCAGCAGAATCAACTGATGCGGAGTCATCTTGTGCATTACGTTTGCAACCATTTCAAGGTCGCTGTGAAGCGGGTCGTGCTCAACCAATTGGTACGAGTCTGGTTGAAAACTGGAACAGCTTTTTGCTGTAGGAATCTTCCCTTGCGCCGAACATTTCTCCTCAAAAATCTTTTCCCTGCTGTGATACAGGCAGGTGCCACATTGGAAGCGTTGCTTTTGCATTTTTAATTCCTCTGCTCTTTAATACATAGGACACACAATATACCAATGTCTTTTCCATAGAAGAAGCCCCCAAATCCGACTGCAACTTCTTCAGGTCCCTTAAAACAGACGTTGGTACGTTAAATGTAAGTGGATGTTCCAAGTTTGGATCGCCAAGAGGCTCGGTAATGAACGCCTTGACAATCAGTTGTACTAACGGCTGTGCTGCAATTTCTTCATCTGCATCCCTCCAAAATGTTTTTGACGGTTTACGATTGCCTTTAATACATGAAACTAGATGCTTTGCATTTGAGTGTAAAATGTTGTGACAGCTGCTGCACAGATCAACTTGCGGACTGTTTTCACCACCGCGACACCGAGGTGTCGTATGATGACGGTGCATCACTGACTCAGACACTTTACATATCAAACACTCAGGCATTTAGCTTATCTTCCTACGATGATGCGGTTGCTACGTTTTTCATTCTGCGCATTGTCTCGACGAGCATTGCCGACACGTAGTGCAGTTTGAACTTTCTTTTGCTCCTCTGCGGCGCGTTTCTCCTCTTTGGCTTGAAGCTCACGTTGCTTCATGCGTTTATGAACCTCTGCATCCGTTTCATGCTGACGCTTATGAAAGCTATTCAACTCGTCAGAGTAATCGGCAAACGTCAGCAAGTGCCACGACTTCGGATGCGTCTTTGAAATCATGTGGGTCAACTTGCTGTTGAGCATAATCCAGTACAAAGCGATGTTGGCGTTCTTTGGATTGGTCTGAGGAACTTCGCTAACCATCGAATACTTTGCTTTCAAAGTACGACTGTTGACAACTTCAAGTGCCTTCAAAGCATACGCGTGCGGATCAAGACGGGCATTGGCAGCCGCCTTTTTGTCAATAGCTAGCAGCGTTTGATTGTCAAGAACAGTGTACCCACCAAGCTCGTGGACAGAGAACCCCATGCTGGTAAACAACGTGGTGAAGTTGAGGGGTTTTTCAAACAGCGGAATAACGGGGAAACGAATAACTGCGTAGCCTCCGTCGATCTTACGTGGAAGATTTTCTTCCTTGGCCTTCAACCCTTCAACCTTCAAACTTTTCTCGTGGTCACGTTGGTCAAGACGTGACTGCGTACGCTCTTGACGCAAACGTTCAGCATAGTCTTCGGGGTCTTCTTCTACGTCTTCTTCGGCAGCTTCAGCTTGACGCTTGACAGGAGTTACAGCACTCAATGCCTCGCGCCAATCGTGAAAACGTTTCGGTTTGTCAACGACTTCTCCAACTGCTTCCTTGGCCTCAACAAGACCGACCTTCGCCTCAACTTGAAGCAGTGCTTCGTTAACGCAATCAATTAAAACAGGAAGTGATTTGGACTGAACCTCAGACGCGACTTTTCGGAGAATCTTTGGCGTGATGTCTCGGCTTTCAACACCGTCTGCAAGACCTGCAACAGTGTTTAGCACAACGGATATGGATTTTCGGAGAGGTATGAACTGACGCTTCTGTTCTTTAACCAGAGCGTAGTCGGATTCCAATTTGGAACGCGCAAAATCAAGTGCGGCTAAAATTTCTTTTGGTTTGTTGGTTGAGCAACAAACGCGCATGGTATCAGTTACAACGGTGATCGTCTCTTGAAAACGACCAGCACTCACTATCGCATTCATCTGAATTCCTTATGTGGTAGGACTTGCATCCTACAGGTTGAAGTCAATAAGACTAACTATCAAATTAGCATTTTCCGACTTAGACGTCAAGACCCTTCAACAGGGCATTAAGGTCGGTAATTACGCGTTTGCTTGGTGCTTTCAAATGTGCTTTGTTTTGCGCAATGTCGGAATCCAAGCTCTCAATCGTCTTTTTGATTTTTGCAGACTCAAGAGATTTCAAGCTACGTACTTTCATGTCGAGTATGATGTTGGCTTCTTCCTCCGTAATTTTCATCTTAGTCATTAGGTACTTTACAGAATCGTCAACCTTCAAAGAAGCAAGGATGATCGCCAAGTTTAGCACCGCTTTTAAGTACAGTTCTTGCCTTACCTTCTTTTCTGTAGCTATAGAGATCAGACGTTTTAACATCTTAACTTCAAGCTCCAGCCGCCACTTAACCCACCACTCAAGCATCTCAATTATGTTGGTGCGACGAAATTTAGTACCTTCCAGTGTGCGAATGGTCATACCAATTTCATAGGAAGATGGCTTAGTCAAGTTGTCCACCACTTTGTTGGCTAGTGCTTCAAAGGCCGCTCCAACTACGTTTCGTTGAATCTTGACAGTGTACAACACTTTGTGCTTCCCAGACTCGTCTTCAACTGACGCAACTCCTTTGAGGGCCGCTATCTTGTTGAGAGTTGACTGAATAGTTCCTTGACTAGTCATTCCGGGGCAAGCAGATCGAACGTGTATGACACGTTTCAATTCGTCAATATCATAATCGGGAACAAACTTCAAACTTCCTTTTCCGGTCTTAACCACCATTGCAATTTCCTTCTTAGGGGAAACGCAATTGCCACCGTACGCAAACTTAAATTCCAAGGTGTTGACCACAGTCTTTAGGTCAAGAGGAGTTCCTGCCAGCAACTGCAAAACCAACTTGGTTACACTCTGGTAGGTGAAACTTGGACAAGCCGCTGATACACCTACGGCAATAGAACGACTGCCGTTGATCAATGCGATTGGAAGCTTGGCCGGAAGAATGAGAGGCTGTACCTCACTTTCGTCAAAGTTTGGAACCATGTCCATAACTGCAACATAGTCAGGATCAAGCATTACGGTATCAGCAAACTTAGAGAGGCGGCTTTCAGTATACCGATAGGCTGCAGCATTCTCGATGTTTGATCCCCAGTTACCGTATCCTTCAACAAGAGGAACTGGAGAATTGCGCGAAGACCAAACTCCTGCATCATTCTTAACGCCAGCAACACCAACCATTGCGTCGTACACAGACTTATCGCCATGTGGATGGTACTTAGCGATAACTTCGCCCACTGTTCTGGCCGACTTTTTAAACTGCGAATTGTTGTGCAGTCCTAGTTTGTACATAGCCCACAGTGTAGCGCGATGCACAGGTTTGAGTCCGTCACGGAAATCTGGGATGGCGCGTTGTTCGACAACCTCTGTCCCATAATCGCGCATAGAACGAGTAGCAAAGTCTTCAAGTGCTTCGTGTACGTGCGCTTCTGGTATGTCTGGAAGTACAGTATTCTGCTTTGGTTTTGTACGTCTGGTTGTACGTCTCATCTAATTCCCTCCTTGAATTTCCATTATACCATAGCCTTCAACTCGAAGTCAAGCCCCTAAGCCCACCCTTGAAAATCAATGACTTAGGAAAGGGCTAAACCCGAGCATTAAACTAAGGTTTTTATACTGTTTGTCATACTGTTTGCGCAAAGAATCGAGTGTATCTTGTTCCAATTGAATAGCAGTGTCGGACAATCCAAGAACTGACATTTTATGCACTCGTTTGTTCAACACTTCAATTCGTTCTTGTATCTTTGCCAATGCTCTTACACGTATTGCACTCATTAGGTTTACTCCCGCTTATTCTTCCAGTAACAGGGCCAGACCAAAAAGTTGGTTTGCTGCCTGCTTTATTTTTAGCAAACAATGAAGTCCCGGCCTTCAGCCAATCGGCGTTTCCTTCATACCACGCACGGGCAACAAGATTTCCGTTGGCGTCTAGAAAGTCAAGGTCTTCCCAGTCGCCTTCGCCAAACACTACTTGAAAATCGTCGGACATATGAGTCATTTCATGTCGTTGACTAAACTCGCAGTAAGTTCCGTCAGGCCACAAACAGTATTTATCTAGACTTGAGTTGTCTATCATGGCTTCTCTGTCGCAGTGATAACGCAGTCAACGTTGACGTCAATCCAATTCGCACTAGCCTCAAGAACCAGTTCAGACCTAGAAAACACTGCACCTTGTAGTTTGGCAGGTTCAAACCCCAAAACTCCATCAACAATGTCGTCAGATACTTCAACAGCATGGGTAGGCGACTCTGCTTCTACAACAAGAAGCATCGGAACATAATACAAAGTCATTTCATTTTCCTTTATTAGTTCGTCTTGATTCGGTGTACACTTCTGGGCCGAAGTTGGTGTATCCAATACGAGTCTTTGTTCCAGTAGGACACTCAAAGGTCTTAGCTTTGTGCTGCCCCCTTTCTTTTTTACAGAGTACACATCTCTGCACTGGACGCTTGTCAAAGACTAGGTCAACGGGTTTTGACTCAACTTGAGGGAAAGGAGCGTTGCTCACTTCCCAGTCCTTAGCAGACGCAGTCAGAGTCAGCACAAAGAGTCGTTTGTCATTGTTCTCAGCAATGAAGCACTCACCGTAAAACTGGCTATGTACTCTAGCAAGTACGTGAATAGTGGTTCCCAAAGTGCTTCTGTAGTATTTCCCTACTTTAAAGAGACTGTTCATGGACGTCTGCCTCGTCTAAACCAGCAAGCTTGACTGACCACGCCAAAAGCTCGTTGCGCCACGTAGGGTCATACTCGAAAGTATTAGGAATTGCGACAATTCTGTTAGACTGGTCAGTAGCCAGCATAAGCATGGCTGACGCGCCAACGACAAAGCTCTGCTGCATTAGATGACGCTGTGCACTTGAAAGTTGCATAGGAATTGTCTTTTCAAACTCTGTCCAAACGTCTGTTAAAGTTTTCATTTTTGTTCTTTCTTGAAGTTTAAGATGACTTGCACTCAATACTACCAGTATACGCTAGTGATAGGTTGAGGATACTCGTGTCGTCCAATTGAGTGCTGTACTCATAGCTGGTAGGAAAGGTTTTGTGAATAACACACATAGGCTCGTCATCCCATAGAACGGTCACGTCGCGACGGTAATCTTTCTGCTGGACTATTGAAAGGTCCATGAGCAAATCTTTCCAGTTTGACAACCACGCGTACACGCCAGACAGGTCTTTGATTTGTAAAGGAATAGAAAACTCAACGTCTTTCGGTGTAAAAGGTACGGATGAGGTAAAGGAACCTCCGATAAGTCTATCTGGTTCGTAGACAGGTGCGACGTAAGCACGAGTGCTTCCTAAAACGAGGTCACCAAAGTCTAAGGTAATTCTACCAATTCGAGTAGGACTGAGAATCAGTGGAGCAGGTTCAGCAGTAACAGCAGCAATGACTTTTGCGGGTAAAGAAGATACTACCACGGCTGCGGGTGCGGCCATCATCATTTTGAGGAAAGAGCGACGTGTTAGTTCCATTACTTCCACCTGTTCTATTCAGCTGAACTCGTTTAAGTGCTATTAAGTTTTCTTTCTCAACACCTTGTAATGGCAGAGGTCATAAAAACCGTAGGTCTTAGTTACCAGTCCAAGGCTGTCAGTTGCAATGGTGCAGCCATTTCGACCTCCGAAGAGCTGCAACTACAAACTTCAATTCGCATATGTGCATAGTCTTTTTCTTTCCTTGTACGGTTTTACTGACAACTTAAAAAGTTTTTCCAACGGGAAATCCACTCAGCGGCCAATTCCTTAACCTTTTCGTGGTTCTCCAATGCGTACGAAATTCCTGTGGAAGGAGCACAAGAATATCGCAGTACCGACGAGTCTGCGTATGTAACCACAACTGCAGGACCGTCAACACCGATGCTTCGAATTCCTGATAGTGAAAGTGCACCAACTCCAGTTGGGTACTCGATAATTGAGTTGCTCAGGTCAAGACCTAGTCGTTGAGCACGTTGCAAACGTCGTATAGAAACTCCAGACATCTGTTCAGCGGCGTCAAGCATTGCTTTTAGCCTATCGTGATAAAACTCGTCTTGATCTTCTACTGATTTTCTGGCTTCCCGCTCGTCAACCAAAGCTTGAGTTAAGAACTCAAGGGTGTGTGGAATCCACTCTCCGTTTGGAGTATTTCGGTGGCATAAAACTCCGTCTACAACACATTCTTCGTAATACATATGTTTCTCCATCGTCTTACTGACGACCGTCAGGTTGAAATTTTTGTTTAAGTTGCTTGAATGCTGCCTCTGGAATGGATAAGACAACCTTCTCCATCTTAGAGGTCATGCAGGTTTGTCCGTGCACCTTCCTATTCCATTTTTTCTGAATGCGCTTGTGGTAAGCAGAGGTCATCCATCCTCGGAGCCTGTGCTGCTTTGGGGTAACAGGTGACTCTACCAAAACTTGAGGAGCAACTTCGCGTAATACAGTAATGAAAACCTTTTTACCTATTAAAATAGGGTCACCTTCCCCTTCGTTCCTAATTGGATAAGTAACGTGCTCTACCTCAAGCAGCTGTCCATTACGTTCTTGAAACTCCTTAGAGAAAAAATCTAAAATCTCTCCGTTTGCATAGAAGGGTCGAGTTCTAGACACGTCAGGGATAAACCGCACTATCTTTACCTTAGATTGTGAGTTTTTCTTGTCGTCAAATACAGTAGACAACTTTGGAAAATTGGTAAGACCGGGTTTTCCACCATTATTGTATTCGTGCTCGCGTCCAGGCTCCATCAGCTCAGGTGGGGTCTCAACAAACTCAAAATAGCCAAGAACGGGTGGACTTGTGTCAGAATCTTTTAAGTAAAGACCAACATACCCTAACGACTTGAGCTGTTCTGTAGAACCAGCGGCGCAGGGGCGCGGCAGTCCAAAGCGCATACGAGCTAGCCATCTATTGTGTGACTCCAAATCTTGGCCTTGACAGAAACGATCCTGCAAATCGTTGTTTCCACAGTATTCACCTTTGTGGTATGGGTAGGGTCCCTGCACCTTTCCGTCACGGAAATATATGTATGCCATTTTGAGCCTTTCAATTCCAACTTTAGGTTCAGACGCTAGACTAGATGTTATCCTCTCCATCTTTAGAACGGAGCTTTCTTATTTTCTCAAGGGCAGCATTAAATTCGTCGCCCAAATCAGATTTCCTATTTGGGAAATGGTTCTTTAAGTACATGGTGCCAAACTGCTCTTCAACAGCAGACTGCTTTTCTTGTTCCACCAATAAGTTTTTCAAGTCGTCCATTTTCAACTCCTAGAGTTATTCGTGGAAGGGAAGAAACAATTGCTTTTTCATCCACCAGTACTTTACCTTGTTGAATTCTGCTACTGCGTGGTTGTACTGAACAACGATAATGTTGCAAGTCATTATGTCGGCTCCGTCACGCACGTATGAACAATGAGACTTGTAAGTACGTTGAACTAGTCGTTTTGATTGAATGACTTCTACAACACGTTGAAGGCTTTTTAGCGGGAAGTTAAAGGTGTACATCTGTCCCTCTCAGCATGTTTCTTGCGGTTTCGAGTAAAGACTCTGAGATAAAGTCAAAACTGTTTCCCATATAGCCCCGCCATGACTGAGAGTCTTCGTCAAAGCAGTCCAAAACATGCTCAGCCTGTTCCCTGTAAGGCTCGAACAATTTGACGACATTTGGCGGGATGTTTCCGTCTACGTTTAGAAGTTCTTCCAACAAAGCTTCGAGAGTATAGCCCGGAATAGAACTCATCACGCACCTTTCAATTTTTGAATTTCAATTTGTTCTTCGTCAGTAACAAGTCCGTGACGGACTCCCCACGACACAAGAGCTAAATCGCCACCATGAAAGTTTCTTTTATCTGGATGGTTTTGACGGTAAATGTTTCCCAGAACGATTAAAAACATGTTGAGGTCAGAAACGTGCATGTTGATCCTTTCTGAGAGGCTCAAGAACTGGGACGATTACAGGCTTTGTCGGTCTGCTCTCGTAGGCAGACGCACTTGCATGAACCATCCGTTCTTGAAGGTTTGCAGAAAATCCATTGCCGTGAATAATAAGGAATGTCGGGGTGTGCACGTCAATCCAAGACAGCGCAGTTTCGCACAAACTGAATGCAACAGTGTATTCATCCCACCATTGAATAAACAGTGGAAGTCCAGCGTGAATTGCAGTGCATGCACTAAAGTACTCTTCTGCTGAAAGACTTTCACGTAAATCAGAAAGAAGGTCTTTCTTCATGTCAATTGCCCTGCTTACTTGTTTAGAATTCCAACGAGACACAAGTACAACTGCTGTCTTTTTCAAAGAAACCCCCGTCCAAATGAATTATATGCGTGTAGTGATCCACGTATCAGTTGCGTCTACAGTGCAAAGTTCGTGTCCAAATATGGACATAGACTCTTCGTGATTAGCCTTGTTGATGTAAGAAGCACAACTCCTGCAATAATAGAGTCTGGTTGAATGGTTGAACCAATAGGCATTTGGTGCTAAACAGCACGATCTATTGCACAGGCCACCCTTAGCACCTTTAACCGATTTATTTTTCGACAAGTCTTCTACCTGAACAAGTCCAACCACGCAAGGTTGGTTGGACAACACTCTTTGAAGATGTTTTTCTTGCTCAGGGTAAACCTCGTCTATTACGACGATGCTGTGCTCAAAGCTGCTCAGGTGTGCACAAAACGAAGCAACAGAAACAACTTGAACACCTGCAAGAGCAGTGTTGGCAAGATGCTGCTGCCACTGAACTTTTATTGGTTCGTTCGGCACGACAATTATCGGAGTTCCTTCAATGGATATTAGAGCATTAAGTAATGACTCTACCTTGTGGGTTAAGGATTTCATGCTAGTCACCAATAGGCATGTTGTTCGAAACAAAGAAATCGCGCAGTGTAGTACCGCCGTGTCGAAAATGCTCGGCACGAGTTCCAAAATTCGGAAGGATGTAAATTTGAGGGTCTGCTTGAACACACAAATCGTAAACATCTTGAGTGCAGCATTCAGACCGTCCCCTAAACCAATCAACCAGTCGATGTTTCCACTCGTCGAGACTTCGAACGTCTCCCCAAGCTGAATTTGTCTCAAACCAAAATGGAGTCCAAACTTCATTTGGAACTCTACGGAATGGAGATCCTTGCCCGAAAATGTAGTGATACCCATCGTCGCAATTGGCGTCAGGCCACTTCATGTCCACATAAGATTTTTTGTGCTCGTCCAGATCAGAGTAGGCGTAGATATTCATTCTATTGTCTCCCAACAAGTGTTATAGTCCCAACAAGTCTTTGCGGCATTGTGTATCTGCACCCAAGATAGACTCGAAATATTTGAGTGCCTTTCCTTTCGGTGGAAGCAATTTAATCACGCTTCGAGTGGCAGGATCGAAAGCTATGGTGCACAAAACCTCAGCACCAATCTCTCCCCACCCTTTAGCACGAGTAACAACGTCCTTAGCAGTTCCTTTGGGCAATTGTCTATGGCACTCTGCGTGAGTCTTACCAAAGTACCTCTTGTTGCGAACAAAGGCAGAGAACAGCGGTGCGTCGCACACAAACACTCGTCCTTCGTCAAACATTTTTGGGAGGTACTTGTAAATGAATCCTAGAACCAGCAGATTGATGTGCTTTCCGTCTTCATCGGCGTCTGCCAACAAGTACAATCGACGTACTCGAAGATTGTCCATGCTTGGGTTTTTCGGGTTGAATCCAAGAGCCGCCGCAATATTTTGAATTGCGGTGTTTTTCCAAAGAACTGAAGGCTTTGCCCGAACTGCGTTCATAGGTTTGCCTTGAAGGCGAAGCACCTCTTGGAATCGTGTATCTCGCGCGTTCTTGGCCGTTCCACTTGCGGAGTCCCCCTCCACCAAATACAACTCACGTGTGTGAGGTGTTGCTTTAGGTGAGCTTGCTAGGATCGTTGGAAGCAGTGCTCCCTTAGCAGACTGGTTAATAGCAGTCGCGCCCTTCATTGCCTTTTTATGCTCCTCAGTTAATTTCTTAACCTCGGTTGCCCGTCTGAGAATTTGTCTTGCTAGTACTTTATTTTGGGAAAAGAACTTTTTGAATGCAGGAAGTAGAGTCTCTGCAATATGCGCTCCAACTGGGGAAGTAAGCTTTGTTTTAATTTGACTGCTAAAGGCAGGTTGCGACATGTTGAAGTTGAAGATGCCAACCAAACCTGCAAACAATTCTTTGTTTGTAAACTTGTCACGCGCACCCTTATGCTCAGAAAGGGCAGCGGCTAGTGCACTTTGAAATCCTGAGAAGTGAGTTCCGCCATCTGCTGTTTGACTTGCAGAAACGTAGCTGGATACTCCGTCGTCATCAGAGTAGGTTGACCATTGAACGGCCAACTGAATTTCGTCAGACTCATAAATTAGAGGTTTGCCCAACCCTTCAACCTCAAGTTGCTTGAGCTTGACTTCAATCGCTTTTGCCGCTCCTACCATATTGACACGAGTTGCAATCTTTCCGTCAACATTGTATACAACTTTAACACCCTTATTGAGAAGGGCAACGTTGCTCAACCACCGACAGGCGTGAGGAACGTCTAGTTTGGCATCCTTGCCTGCCTTAACGATAGACTGGTCTGGATGGAATTTTATAACTGTTCCTTTGACAGGCTTTGCTTGAAGCAAATCGACAACCGCTTTTGGAACACCGCGTACTTGCTCAACCTTAGCCAAAGGCTTGCCACATTGAAACGCTTGGTAGTACCACTTACCTTCGCGGCAAGTCCACGCTTCAAACAATCTTGAAACTGCGTTCACCGCAGCAGCACCTACTCCGTGCGTTCCTGCTGCTGTCTTATACGCTTTATCGTCAAACTTACCACCGGCGTGAATCTCGGTTAAGATAAGTGTGAGAGTTGAAATCTTTGCTTGCTTGTGAATGCCAACCGGAATTCCCTCGGCTTGGTCAACCACTATGTAGGTATCAGATTTTGTGTTTGCATACACTTCAATGTAGTTGTTGCGACCGGCTATAGCTTCGTCCCGACAGTTGTCTACTATCTCTTTGCACATCCGAAACACCATTTGGTCACCCAACTCCCCTAAATACATCGACGGGTTGTGTCGGCAACCTTCAAGTCCCTTATGGTGCTTGATGTTGTCCTCAGTGTATGCTGATTTAGTGCGTTGCGTAGTGCGTTGCGAAGCCATGCAAAACCTTTCCAAGTTGTAAGTCTACAACGAAAAATCGAGGTCAAAACCTTCTTGACCTCGACTCTCAATTTTTACTTGCGCTGCTTGTCTTTGACCTTTTTGCCGTCAGACGATTTACCTTGGGGCTTCTGTTGGTCAGCCCCTTTCGCTTTCTGCTGGTCAGCTGTCTTTGCCTTTTGGTCAGAGGGCTTCTTGTTGTCGCCTTGCTTTTGACCTTGGGGCTTTTGAGCAGGTGCTGCGGGTTTCACCGCAGAGGCCGTAGGCTTCGGTGCTTGCGCGGTCTTGACCGGAGTCATCGACGTTGCCAGCATACCAAGTTCATTCAAAGAATGTGCCAAGTCGTTGGTCAGCGCCCGAGCCGAAGCAACAGCCTTTTCGATACGAACGTTGATTTTGTTTGCAGCGTCAATGAGGCGTTTCATTTTCGAAGCAGTTGCAGAAATCTGTTTATCCAACATGTTCTCCTAGAGAGATGCTTGGGTAGCTAGCTACCCAAGCAGGTTTAATTACGAAATGTTACACTTCCCAGTCGTCGTCTTCGTCGACAGCCTTCTTCGACTTCTTGCCACCCTTAACCGGCTTGGCGTCATCGTCGTCATCAGGCCACTCATCGTCGTTGTCACCGTCGTCATCGTCGTTGTCACCGTCGTCATCGTCGTTGTCACCGTCGTCATCGTCGTTGTCACCGTCGTCATCGTCGTTGTCACCGTCATCCGGCCACTCGTCAGAATCGTCGTTGTCTGCGTCATCAGCGTCAGCGTCGTCAGCGTCGTCAGCGTCATCAGCATCGTCGTTGTCCGAGTCGTCAGAATCAGCATCGTCTGCGTCATCAGCATCGTCGTTGTCGTCTGCGTCATCCGAATCTGCGTCATCCGAATTTTCGGAATCGTCCCAATCGTCAACACCGGCATCGTCACCGTCGTCTGTGCCTTCTTCACCAGCGTCGGTGTCTTCGGCAACTTCTTCGGAAAGTTCTACCGAATCGTTCTCCAGACTGGTGATGGTCACTTCCATGTTGGCGGAGTTGCTGCTGTTGACTACAGCAGAGGAACCGTCCAAGCACTCGATGTAGACCAAGCCGTTGCGAGTCACAACCGTACCTTCGAACTCAACAACAGTTGCTTCCTTGAAAGCAGTGATCACAACTTCGCCGCCGACTGCACCCTTAATTGCCAAGACATCAGACAGTTGGATGATTTGACGTTCGGTGCGCTTGGAATGACGTTTGCGGGAGGTGAACACTGCTACACCTTTCTCCTCGTCAATCGCGTGCAGCACTGCTTGGATATGCAGTGTCGAACGACCGACCAAGCACACCTTGTAGGTCAAGGAGTTGGAATCAGTCTTGGAAGCACGCGCACGTTTGGCAACCGGCTTTACCTCAGCTTTAGAAGCGCGAGCCTTGCGGACAGGTGCTTCTTCAACCTTGGCACCGCGACGACCACGTACAGGTGCTTCTTCTACCTTCGGGGCGCGACGTTTGACTACAGGTTCTTCAACCTTACCACGACGACCACGTACAGGTGCTTCTTCAACCTTGGCACCGCGACGACCTCGTACAGGTGCTTCTTCCTCGACTTTGGTGCGACGGCCGCGCACCGGGGCTTCTTCAACCTTGGCACCGCGACGTTTGACAACAGGTTCTTCAACCTTACCACGACGACCACGTACAGGTGCTTCTTCAACCTTGGCACCGCGACGGGACTTGACTACAGGCTCTTCAACCTTGGCACCGCGACGACCACGTACAGGTGCTTCTTCTACCTTCGCGGTACGACGACCACGTACCGGTGCTTCTTCGACTTTGGATTTGGATTTGCGAGTTGCTACTTCAGTGTTTCGAGCCATATAAGTCTCCTAGTTGAAAAACGAAATTAAATTGTACTTCAGAGTCAAACCTTGTTATTCAGAAGCGTCTGCGTCTTCAGCTACCTCCTCTTCGACAGCGCCGACGGCTTTGATGAGCACCATGTCGCTGGCATTGTTGAACAAACGATCAACCTGATTGAACGGAGGCAGAAGCCCGTTCGGATCAATGCTGATAGCATCAGACTTCGAGTAAAGGAAGAAACGGCCTTCCTCACCCAAAAGTTCGTTGAACAGCTCAAGTGCTTCGCCGCCGTTCAAATCAGAAGTGCCCATCGTAATGCCGAGCAACAGCTGACTTGTCACACCCGCTTTTTCGATGAAGGTGTTGAGCATGTTGACGAGTTGCTTGATAAACGTCGCAGGCTCCGAGCTATCGTACAACGCCGGAACTTTGACATTGAGGTTGATAACTACGTTGTGGTTTACAGTTGCGGAATCTGCCTCGGTTGAAGTGGTCCAACTGGTCAGTTGTACGAGGTCACCAAACGTAATGTCTGGGTCTTCACCGAAGGAAGCAACAACGTCTTCAGGCTGAAACGCAAACATTGCGCGAAGTTCGTCAGTCAGGGCACTCACGCTTTCTTCAAGCGCCTCAAACAGGTCTGAACCTTTACCGACGTAAACCAGCTTGCGGTGGTTGAGGGCGTCGATTGCCTTGAACATCGGACGCAGCATGTGACGAACAATGCCAACCGGCGGAGAATTGGTCTTCTTCTTGTCGTGCATGCGGAACGGGCTGAGAAGATTATACGACTCTTCGTTGGAAGCAGTTACCGACTGCAACACATTTTTCAGACCTTTGTATGTCTCGGCAGACGCCGCCGTGTAATCCAGAGTGATCATTGCCGCAAAGTACGTTGTGTGAAACACGACGGGTTCGACCAACGGCGTTTCCTCGTCAGAGACTTGCTCGACATACACCGAAGTTTCAGGAGCTACACTGTCTTGTTGCATGACCAGTGCAGTCTCTTCGGGAAGCATGCCAGTAGCGTGAAGTTGGCCGTGGTCAACACTGGGGGTATGCTGAGATTGGGATTGATTGTTTTCCATTGAATGTCTCCTAGAGTTGGGATGGTAAGTTGGTATTAATTCAAGACCAAAATGTCTTCGTCGGCAGTAACCGAGACAATGGTGATTTTTACAGATTTGGCAGTCTTCATTGCGTCAACATGCTCCGAAATTTTCGTAGTTGCGTCAACAAAGGACAAAGACGCGTCCAATGCAAACACAAGCTCTTCTTCGAAGCACTCGTCGTAATCAGGATCGTCCTCCATGTCAAGTTGAGGGGCATCCTGCTCTGACAAAACCACTCGGTATATCTTACTGTTCTTAGTCATTTTTACAGTTTCTCCATGCTTGAGGTTAAGGTAAAAGTTGTGCTTCTTGCATTGCCAAATACATCTTTCGGAAGCGCAGCATGAACTTACGCGCATGTTCCAAGTCCACTGTCGTTCCCTTTGAGGTTGGTTTGTATTTATTCGTTCCTTTATCAAGGTAGTACGTACGAATATCAATCATTTCCTTACCATTTACAGATGTTGCTTTGACTACAAGTTTTGTGCTATTCGACCGTTGGATTTCAAATCCAAATCCAAGGTCTTCGTACTGCGCGTCAGACATGCTGATTACCTCCTTTCTTTACAGATTTAATAAAATGGATTGACACTGAAATAACAGTTTGTTAGAAACAGTCCGGCTACGACTGTCCAAAATCGAAGCCTTGGTAAAGTCCACGCGGCAGCAACAACCAGTGCGTGGCCTACAATGCTAAGTCCATGAGACATCATAAAAGTAGTCATGCAATCACCTCAGTGCGTACTGTGTAGTCTTTGACAATTTCCCCGCGTTCCTTCTTTCCACGAACGTGTGGAGACCACCAATACAATCCAGATTTGCGTTTCTTGAAGTGGCCGATCACAGTGTGCAATCGAACACCTAGTCCTTGAACTAGTTGCTGACCAAGCTTATTTCTTTCCTTAGAAGGAAGAGCACGAACTTTAGCACCCAGAAAAATATCAAGCACCTTGTACTCAAAGAAAGGTGGCCGTCCATTCCGAGCACGTTTCTTATTGAGCTTTTCCGGGGCTTCAACTGTTACTGCATTGACGTTTTTAGCGTTTATGCAAGCAAGAGCACTAAGTGCTATGTGAACGTCTTTTGCTATGTCTGAAATAGCAATCTGCATAAGCTGTTCTACAGTCAGGTTATTAACGTGCTGTATGTGGGAAAACGAGTCCAGCAGCAACGGAATTGGAAAACCCGAAACAATTGGAATGCCATCGTCTGCAATATCAACTGTAGTGTTGTAAGGTATGAAGGACGCGACTATAGATGAAATCCACACTTTCATCTCGGGCACGTAGTACACTTCAAAAATGAAAAGCCCGTCGTCAAACCGATTTTCGCTTAGATGAGGGGCCAACGCTCTGAGCAAGCTAAAACCTACAGTTCTTTCAGAAACCTCGCACACTACAACAACTCGCTTTGACGCGCAAGCAGAAACATCGTCTGTCAGCAGTAAGTGCTTAGGCGCACTACACTCATACTCGAACAACATTTGCTGGTATGGGGCACGAACAAACTCCATTGTCTTTTGCGACAAGTGCACTCCAAGATCACCGTCTTTCGGTAAGAGAAACTTTACTGACTTTGTCAGCATTGGGAAGAAAATTTGGGTAAAAACTTGGGCGTCTTGTGCCCATCCGTCACGCTTACACACTTCAACTCTTTTTGTTAGAGACTCTAGTGCTTCGGTTACAAAGTTCATCACTTCTCCCGGTAGTAGGTTTTAGTTGTGCACGAGATAAGAGCCAGTAGTTCCCAAGCGTCAAAAAACCAAGCCGTGTTTGAGAGGGGAACATACAAGTCTGTGTAGAACAAAGAGACTCTAACAATGTCAGACACTACAGAAATAAGAGTGTAAGACACCGCTCCTTTCCAACCGAAAATAGAGGCCACGATAAGAAGAAGTGCAGAGAGTGCAGCCACGCTAAAAAGCGTGTCATTGCCAAACGCCATAAATTTTAGGGTGCCAACCAAAAGGTAGACCGCAACAAACACGGAATAGAGCACCAAGAGCTGTGGTGGATACTCTTTTGGTGGTATACCACAAGCGGCGTACACATAAGTACGCGCAATGTCTCGTACTAAAGTCACAAATACCTCCTGCTAATACGAGTCCTGCATCGGAAACTCGTCATAAAATGCTTCCTCTGGAGTACTGGTTTTCCAGTGCAACGTCCAGTACTCAAAGTCTGAGACTGATATGACATTGTTGTGTCTATCGGCAATAGACACTAGTGCCTCGTACCAACTTAGGTCAGTCTCGTGCCCGCCATTATGGTTTAAACTCGGGCCTTCATCCATGTTTGTCTCCACGTCTATTTGACGGAAATTTTGTTGTCAGAGTACTCGTCCTTTGGTACTGGCAACAACTGCCCCTTGTCAGTAACGCAGTTTAGTCGGATAACCACTGAAAACTTGTTTTGGTCTGCTCTAAAACCCATGCCGTTGTTCAAGCAATAAGCTTCAGCTTTTTTGTAAGCAACTGGCGTAATTGTTTCTGCCACAACTGGTAGCCACAAGTTTGGGTTGTGAGAACCAACGTAGACCGCTAGTGCGGAACCTGCTACAGCCAGCGCAACCATTTTTACAGAAAAAGGAATTTTCATTGCGTCCCCTACGAAACAGGCGAAAAGTTTTGGTCTCGCACGATAACAACAGCATTGTGTCCAAACGAGATCAACAAGTTGCTTCGACGAAGCCAACGAGTCATGCGTTCTTGAAACTTTGAGTACTGCTCGTCCCCACTCATAAACTTGGCATAGAACTCGTCGGCGTCATAAGTAACAACGTCGCGTTTGTAAAACTCCATCAATTCTGAAAGTTTCTTGATGTCTTGGTGATTCATCTAAGTTCCCATTATGTTGGAACGACGTGGTTTATACACTTCTTCGGCAAACGCCATTTCGGCGCTACGAAGAAGTTCCCGACCATAAAAAGACACAAGCTCGTCACGAGATGAAGCCGACGACGTTCGAAGTGTCTCAACGCCGTTGACCACTTCGGACGTAATTCCTGTTGCTTTAAACTTGGCATAAACCTTAGCGTTTTCCACAACTTGGTTCCAGACGGCGGTCTTACGCTTTTCCTCTTCAAGAAGAGACTTAATTTGCTTCAATACAGTAAACCAGCGACCAAGCATATCAGCCTCCTACAAAACGTGAGGGGCAATATCCTCAACTAAGCAAGGCCCAAAATCCCAAGTCCACAAATGGTGGACAATAAATGGTGTGGTCCCTACATGTTGACGAACATTTTCTTGGTACCAGTTGCGCAGCCCAAAGGCGTCACTGAAGAACTTTATTTCGCCTTTGGGTGAGGTGCTTGACGAAAAGTCCACACGATACTGTGCATCACTAGGCCAAATAGGTTCCCACGTAGTTCCACCTAGGTTTAGTGGTGCGCTCGTCAATTCGACGTTTGTTGATTGTATCATACAGTTTTCCTTGGCTAAATTTTTCAATCCCACGGGTCGGCCAGCCCTCCCGGACTTGTAGTTTAGCATAAGTCCAACCCTCTTGTCAACTACTATTTAAAGCCTCTAGCTAGGTCATAATCCTTTGAAAAATAGGTCTTATATAAGACCTATTTTGTACCTGCATTTGCATTCAGGTCTTGTATAAGACCTCATTGGCTGCTGCACCACCCGCTGAAGAAGGAAGTTGGTAGGGGAACAGGAGGATGCTTGTCTGAGTCAGGGTGTTGAACAATCCACTCGGCAAAGGATTGTTCAACTTCGTCGCTAGAGTCTTCTGTAACAAACCGTCCAATAGTACAGTCGCTAGAGTCTTGGTCAAACCAGAAAAACCAATAGACGTAGCTCGTCTCAGAGTTCTTAATTTTAGATCGTTTCAAAATAACAACGTCGTCCAAAAAGACATTGAAAGAAACGTGCAGCACATGTTCAGACGCAGTCATGAGCGCGATAAGCTCTTGCTTAGTCATCGAAGGCGGAACTGTCTCTGCAACTACCAACCGAGTAGGCACGTTGAGCACTTGGTCGCTGTCAGTGTAGCGCCCCAACACATACGCACGAAGTACTAGACCACAAGAGTTGAAAAAACCGTCTAAGAACGTATTAGGCACGAATTCCCACAACTGACCTAGAGGTAGTATCTCAAGTTGAGAACCGATCTTAGGGTACTCGACACAAGGATGCTGGAAGTACCTGTCTATGAAGTTTTCTTTGGTGTTCATATCTACGTCCTCAAAATTTGAACTGGATCGATCCAGAACTCTGCGTCCAGAAACTCTACAAATTGACGTTTGAAGTTGTCAATGTGCTCTTGTGCTTTCTCCTTCAAATACTCGTCAACATCGTCATGATCGCAGGTGTCGGAGTCTGCTTCAATAACAGCAGAGCAAACAGGGCGGCAACTCGCCATCTGCCGTATAACAACGATTGCCTTTTTCATGTCAATTCCCTTTCGATTTGATTTTTCAATGTTGCTTTGGCTGCACGGGTTTTGTCTTTAAGGACACGCCACCAAGGACGAACGTTCAAGCGTAGCGTAGGTTTTACGTTGTACAAAGAAACCCATGAGCTAGATTCGTCTTCAAAAACGACTATGCACATGTTTGGTCTGGCACTATCGTGCTTAGATATTTTTGCTTTCAGAAAAACTTCTTCTCCACTGCTGGGAAAAACCTTTCTGACAAGTACGTCAGAACCGAGTGGCATACGTCTATGTTTTTCACAGGCAAGTTTCTTACGCTGATGTGCATTCATCGTCATCTTCCTCCACGTCTGGGTCAGGAGCACGTAGGCAAGGTGCCCAGTGCGTAACATACCACGAATCGTTTTCAATCGGTGCACAATTTTCGTTCTTAAGTCCAGCCCAAAACGGGCGGTTTTTGTCACCGCCAAAGAACCGTAATTCAGCAACGCGCACAGTTGGGTTCCAGTCCTCGTGACCTCGGCAGACCATTGACACAAACACTTTTGGGTATGGACCAAAGTCGTCAGTTGACGGGTATCCGTCTCTCTTAACCGATCTCCACTTGGCAGGCGTGTAGTTTAGAATATGAGTTGTATCAGAAATTTTCTTGAAGGTGATAAACAACGGTGCACTTGAATCGTCAGTTCTGTGCGCAAACTGCACCGCCGTTTGAGGCAGCAGAGGAGCACTACAACTCAAGGCTAAGTTTGGTATTCCGCGTAGACTGACACCTGTGCACAGCAGCTGGATTGGTGCAATTAAAATATCAACAGCGTTATTCTTAACTGCGTTGAGAGCGCTTTCAAAATTGTCACTCATTACGTCAAGAACTTTGTTTGGGAAGACACGTTTAAAGAAGTCTGCACTACTCCTAGAGGAGTACCCTACAATGTGAGTACGATCTGGATTACTGTTGATAAAATCTACTACCTGCGCAGTAAGACTGTCATACATCTTTTTCCTTGAATGTAAAGGGTAGCCAGATTCGTCGAATGGGATATTTGGAAGGTGGTCTATCTCATAGATTTTTATCACGGTATTTCTCCTAGTCTAAGTACGCACGCGCTTTGGCAACAACGTCGATCACAGAGTGCCCTGCAACAATATCAAACTTAAGCGATTGGTCAAATTTTAAGGCCCACGACTCGTCCTTCCAGTTAAGCCTTAGAGTCCAAGTCCCGTCGTTCTCAGTAAGCTCCAGTAAGACGTCACTAAAATAACGATCTTGAATCTTTGTATGCAACGCGTTCATCATCTGGGCAATTGAGGACTCTGTAATGTCCTGTGCGTGGCCGCGATGAGTATTTTCCAGAAAGGCTCCAAGAACCTTTATGACGCTGTCTGCGGAACCATGCTCGTGAGTAACAACTCCGTCAACATGGATCGAATAAAGCTCAGAGTCATGCTTGATTACAGCCACAGGAGGCTCTTCTGTAGCCATGACTACATTCAAAGTTTCGCTTTCTGCACTAATTGCATTTACAACTTGCGCGTAACTTGCAGGAACTTCTGTCGAGGACATAGACGACCATCGGTGTAGATTAGTCACAACATTCCAGAAAATCATTTTAGCCAAGTCTCCGTCCCACATTTGGGCGATGCCATGCTCAAACGGAGTGCTTGGAAGGTTGGGAACTAGAGACTTTATCAGTGCCAACTCATTGTCCACCGCAACAATTTTTTCTATGGACAAATATGAGGTTAAAACATCGTCCAAGTTTGGAGGATTTCTAAAGTCTGTAATACTAAGAATTTTGTTAAAGTGCTCTTGATTACTAATCTTTTTGTATTTAACGGTCAGCATGACAATTCCTATTTTTAAAATTTAAAATCTTACAAACAGTACTCGCGACTCTTGTAGGCTTCTTCGTACTCAGGTGGAGGACAGTCTGAAAGTAGCCACCACGAAAGATTCATAATGACATTCCAAAAAATGAAATCAGCTTCGGAAGCCCATACTTGTTCTCGGTCTTTCTCAAATGGAACCTTCGGTATGTTTCGTGCCACTGCTATGATTACGCGCAGCTCATTGTTGCTAGCTGCCACTCTATGTATCGAAACACCACGTTGTGCATTAATTGAATGCAATACGTCTAGGTCACCAAAGCAATCTTTTATTTCCAATAAGTGCTTAAATTTTGGAAATTCGTCATAAGAGAATACAATTTTGAGCACTTTAGCCTCCTAACCTAGAATTTACATTTTCAAATGGGTTGTAAATAAAATACCCTTTTCCTGGACAGTACTTTAGTACGTGTTCAGACTGAGGAATCTTCAGTACTGCGTTTGGACTGGAGTATGCCTCTTTCCTAATAGAATCATCCAAAAGATGCGGAGCTATTTTCGTCCAAGTCACTTCACTTCCTTGGCAGATAAATTTTCGTAGTCGATTACCAAATCTGTTGGCTCCAATATGTCTCTAATCTTGGACATAGACAATCTCAGTTGCGCTTCTGCCACGAAGTTTGAGTTGGCGTCAAATAGCGATAAATAGTTGGCGTCGCACGCCTTTTGCAGGTAAAGGATCTGATTTTTGAGGTAGTGCCCTTGTTGAGTCCTATCAAACTTTTGGACAAACAATTTAGAATACACCCAGTCTGCCTGAGCTTGCTTCCACTCTTCCTCGGTATGGTCTACTCCAGAAATAGCTCGTGCAAAGTCCTGTACGTCAGTCAGTGACTCCAAAAGATTCCACGCTTTCATTGAATATGGAATGAGACGATTGTGAAACAATCGCAACTCCCCAACTCCAAGAGTAGAGAGGTGAACGTAGTCTCGTTCACTGGCATACCCAATGGACACTTTAATAACTCGTGATTTCTTCCAAGGGGAATTCACTTGGAAGGGGCGTCCCACAACAGTGATTCGCTCAATCCAATGACGACCGTAGCCATTGATAACTGCGCGAATGTAGGTACCTGCCTTCAACTGACGTTCGTTCCTAATACACTTAATTTTCATAACCGTCTCCATTTCTCGTCGTCCCGGAGCAGACTGTCCCACTCATATTCGCATGAAGCAAAGTCGAGATCGGAATGGGGTATTCCAGTAATTGCACGTGCGAAAGTGCGCACGTCTTCTATGTCAACTAAATGCTGCCATACTTTACTTGAGAACGGGATCAAACGACTTGAAAACATGTCTGTGCCGCCAACGCCCAAGTCAGATAGGTAGTGGCTTGCGCTCCCAGAGTTTTGATTGGTTTTAATCTTACGTGCTTTTCCACAGTGTTTAGAACGGCACGTAAAGGGTTTACCTTTAACCCAAATATGTGTAACCCAAAAGTCACCGTAGCAGTTGATGACTGCCCAAATGTACGGCCCTGCAATCAATTCGTTTTCATTTTTAATTCTACGAATTTTCATGGCGGTCTCCGACCTTTGTTTTCAACCAAGTGCTTGCCTTTTGAATTGGTGTATTCCACGCTTCAAGCGCCTCGTCAACCCTGTCAGGAAAGTGCACTTTCTCGAATGAGACCATTGAGCACTTGTGTTCCAGCACAAGTAATTCACGATCTGGCCACTGAACAAGCTGAGGAAACCGTTTGCAGAACGGGCATACTTCAAGATGCTCGTTGTCTAGCAACTTATTTCTATATTGAGTAAGCATAAGTCACCATCCATGCGGGTGGTCAATAGCAACCACAGTAGACGTGCACTCAGCGGGAACAAGAGCGACCACAACAGGGAGGCTAATCAAGTCCTTGAGCGAGACAGGTCTATTGAGAAATGGCTTCAGCAGTTTGAGTTGCTCCTCAGAGTAGTGTGTATTGCTTGCAAGCACCAATTTAAAATTTGACTCTGTTTGGGGCATGTCGTGGCTGTGAGTGATTGTCGGACTGGAAGAATCGTCCCACTTAACTGCAACAAACTCTAAATGAGTAGTTGCCAGCCACTCGCAAAACTTGTCAATGCTTTTTCTATGCCACGTCTGAGGTTCACGTTGATTGCCACTCCCATTTGGGAAAATGCAGAAACTGGAAATAAAATTGTGCCCGTCAGCAGTAAGGTCGCTAACCAAGCCCTCCTCAAACATAAAGCATGCGCTCTCGTGGGCCTTTGCTATTTCAGCGTCATCGGAGTCCAAAACACCTGTCACAACTATAGACTGGTAAGTTTGAGTTGCCATTATTGATACCTCTTTGAAACGTTTTTAGTCCTCTACTAGAACAGAGTGCCCTAGAAACTTGGCTGCTTTGCGTAACCGCAAAAAGTATGCGTCGTGGTCAACCAAGTCCCCAAAGGTAGGCCATGTTGAAGACAAGAAAAAATCTGCAATTGCGTCAAGTACGACTCCCTGCACTTCGGTGTCTTCCCACGAAAAAGCTGTTAGCTTCGCACGCGCGACCGGGTACAAGGCTAGAATGTCTAAGAGCTGTGCTTCTGATAGAAGGATTCCTGACGCAGTGCAAATCCCATTACGTGCAGCACTTAGTTCTGCTGGATATGGAATGTTGTCTGAGTGTGCGAGGGCAAACTCGCACGATGCTTTTTGCATCGGCAAATAAGTTTGCTCTAAAAATTCTAGGCTCTTTTTACAGAGGTCCGATGGACTAATAACGAACATCATTGATCCTTTTGAAAGTCATACGAGAAGGTAACGTTGAAAACATCACTATCTTCTTCGATTTGTTTAGGCAGTCCCATAGGGACACAATTCTTCAAAATCGTGTGCGGTCTTTTAGCGAGTGCTTTCTTTTGACGGCGCACGCTCATTTTAGAAATCTTGGAGTTGCTTTTTACTACCGCTATGTCCAAGGCAGCAGTTAATTTAGCGACTAGCGAAGGTTTCAAAGTAGTGTAGCCAACTGTTCCGTCAGTTGCAGTCACCTTGGCCCCAACGTGCTGCTCCGGCTTGATACCTGAGTCACAAATTGGGCAGGTAATGGTGTAAGTGGGTAGTTCAAGAGGCGGTGGGACATCAAGGAATCGTAGTGTTACAGTTTCTCCTTGTGGAATATCCAACAATTTAAAATTGGTTCCTTTAATCATACTTGACTCCTACAATAAAGTGATTTGATTCTTTGGAAACAAGCACACGCTGAAAATTGGAAAGTCTAAAATTTCGTCCCAAGCGACAGACTCGCCATTGATAATGAATGCTTTGTTCTGGCACCAACGCTTCAATTCAGAGTTGCTTGCGGTCCCAACCTTTTTGCCTTCGCGTGTTTGGAACCTACAAACTTCGTGAAGACTTATGAGAAATTGCCAAGCGTTCATAAGACATCCTTTTATTTAGCGCTCAAGTCTACGCAGCGCGTTTGTGCTTTAGGTTTGGTGAAAAACCTATTATCAGATTCCATTAGATCCGTCTCTTTAGCCGCAGAATATCGCTGTGATTCGCAGTGCGCCATGTCTTTAAACCCGCTCACCGTAAAGGTAATGGAGGAGTACCCATTAGGAACAAAGATGTACATTACAATCAGTAAACTCTTCACGTTGCTCTCCTATTTTAGAACGCACTTAATTTTAATAGTTGTGTCCATCGCTCGAATCTCAGCCGCTGCGGACTCGCAGCCACCCTTTGTAGCAAACTCATGAAGGGTAAGTTGCGTGCCATGCCCCTTTATCGTAGTACTCCCACCCACGCTATAGATTTGAGTATAGCAAATTGCAATTAGAAGCCAGTGCATGAGCACTCCTTATTTGTTTTTGGGCCAGTTCAAGTCTTGAACGCGCTGGTACTCTCTCACCGTGAGTTCGGGTAACAATGCTTTTTGCGCACGTCTAACAATTTCCCAACCGGAACAACCTCGACCGTCAGATTGAACCGCGCAAATACTCTTAAGCACTTGGGACTCAGGCAATTCGAGGAGTCCGTCCCTAGCAATTTTATTGCAAATGTACTCAGGACAAGTTTCAGACTGAGGACTTCTGCAGTCTTGGTCGACCTTAGAAATCTGCTCGATCCAAAAACGTTCGTGCTCAGTCAATTCGATATTACGCGTCCCGAGCCACACGAAGGAAGGTGCGTGCCCTTCCTTGAAGATACGTTTTACTTTACCCTCATCTTCCAAGTCAAACATGATCGAGTAGAGCATGTTCATCATGTCATAAAGAGGAAAAGCAAAGTGCTTGAATGGAAACTCTTGGCAGATGTCGATAACTGATACATCGTCATGCGCTTTCAATATCACAGTTATCCAATCCAGTGCCACTTCTTTTATGTCATTTTCTTTGTAGTCTTTCAGATACATGATCATCTCCTACTAGAAAGGGTTGAGATACTGTGCTTACCTTCTCTAAACATGAGTAGCTCCGCATTTAAGCAACTGTTTCAGCTTGATAGGATCAAGGTTGTTTGACATAGAATCAATTCGACCGCGAGCGTAGCCTTGAGCTTCTCCGTCTTGAAACGCTGCCGTTTTAGCGTTGTCCAACTTGAATGGAAGCACAAACAAAACAGCCGTAGCCATCAAGCACGCACCAAACACTGCGCCTCCCCAAAATGCGGAAGGTACTTTCTTGAGCAGTCCGCTAGAGTTTGGCGTCATTTCTGGCCTCGCTGAGTTGTAACTCAAGAAGGTCGATCTCTTCACGCAGCTTGAAATAAGCAGAAGTGCGAGGTCGATCCCCACGAAAAACTCCAATGCTGTTTATGTCGCAAGAATGCACAGAGCACATCGGGCGCATATGCGGTGGAGCAGTGCACTTACCGTCAGGCCCGAGCAAAGGGATTTTAGCGTTTGTGGTGATCGCTAAGTCAACTTCAAAATGGTCACGGGCGTATCCAATAGCAGCCAAGCAGTAGTCCCGTTCGCAGCACCAACCCAAACGAGAACAAGTTTGTTGACAATGCTCAAAGGTAAGGGCTGCAATCTCTTGATACTTTTCTGCAAGCTGATGCACTAAGTCGTCTGTTGAAGCCGTACTTTCTCTAGGAAATGCTTCTTTAATTTTGGTGTAGACTGACTTAGATACAGGCACAATTCCTTTCTTAGTGCTTGAAATACACATGCTGCCATAAAACTGCTCGCTACCGTTAAGGCAAGTTGCGCACGAGCAATTGGAAAACTGCTCAGTTTTAGTTGGGCGCAAGTCGTCTGGACTGAATCCCATAGTCAGCAGCGAAGCGAGGGCTTGTTCAGATTCTCGCTGGGCCTGTCCTTCAGGAGACATTTGGTGTCTTATGAGGATACCCGCAGCTACGTCGTCCTTTGGGGAATGGGGATTTTTGCCTAGTGCACGAGCCATTGCCCCCATAAGGCCAGCTACTGCCAAATTGTTGTAGTCGTTTGAATCAACACGACATCCTGTCTCTCTTTCTATACGAGTTATGAGTTCATCGGCAGATTCGTCTACCACAGAATCATGCACCTTCAAAAGTTTTGGCTCGTCCATCAGAGTGGTCCTCCAATAAAAGCATTTGCGTTATGATAAAGTTGTGCTCGAACGTTCATAAGCACCTCACCTAATTTATTTTGTCCTTTCCACATACCAGGGTCTCGTGCGTCAGGATCGTCTTCAGCAAGTCCAATTCCCCAAATAGTGTCCGTAGGGCTAGCTTCAACAAGCATCTTACCGTAAGTATCGAGCAGCTTCAACGCGAGCTTTGGGTTTTGAGAATACTTTGCGGTACATGCACGAGTCATGGCCCCATAGCTTTTACTGTCCCACTCCTTCTTGTCAAAACCTTTTACTGTTCGCCCTATAGCTTTCTGATGCGACGGGTGGTCTGCCTGCAAAATCCTTCGAGCCGCGTCAGAGTCACCAAAAGTCATTGCTTTCTGCCACATGAAGTACTGCTCGGCATTCTGAAACTCAAACAGAAATGGTTTTTTCTTGTGCTCCATCTGAATTGGAAGTATGAATGGTGACTCATACCAATTGCTCATGAACCCGCCATAAAATAAAATCATCATTCCTCCAATTCAGAAGTAGGACGTAGAAGAAGAATAGCGTCTTCCAAAGTTGCTACACGAGTCTCAGCTTTGTGCAGACGGTCACCGAAGAACTGCACAAGGCTTGAGATAGGCATGTCAACTCCAACCATGTCCCCTTTGTAGCTTAAATCAAAAGAGTTTCCAGTTGAATGCACAACCTTAAAGTTGGCACCCCGAGCCAATACCACGCCACTAGCCACCTCTGGGCATCGTCTAACCAAACTTTCTTGCAGAAGAAGTTTAGCAAGTGCAGTAGCCACTGCTACTCCAGACCCGCACACAACAAATTCGTCTTTGTAGCGCAGAATAAGGTTTCCGGACGATTGCTCCTCAATCTCAACGTCCCCAATTTCAACTTTTGCGATCACGGCAGCTCTCCAATATCAGGTACGTCAGGCTTTAAACACCAAAGCGTAGGAGTGTCAGACTCCCATAGGATGTAGGAGTCATTCTGTTGATCGTACTCGGACCACTCAGTGCCGAAGTCACCCATGTTTGTAAACATGCCGGTTATAGCAGTGGCCCAACCGGGGCAACAAAACAATACATTGACTTGCTCGCCAGCACCACAAGGTAGCTGATCTGCTACTTTTATCCATTTCATCTTAATCTCCTAGTCACTAGCTCATGTCTCGATCCATATGATCGTCTTGAGCGACCTACACTGCGTCCCTCAGCAGAACATTATCTTCGGGAACCTTGTCCTTGAGAAATTTCTCAAGGGCCAAATTCACCTCTGCTACAGTGTAGCTACCACTTCCCAAAGATTGGATAAACTCGTCGTACAACACTCGACCTTGCTCAGAAATTTTCATGGTTCACACTCTTTTCTTTGGGCCATACATAACAATTATCGACTTAGTTGGGTTCTGTTCACGGAAAAAATCCAGTGCTTCTCTACGGGTGCCAACAAATTCGCAAGCTCCGTCTGTAAATTTAACGCGTAAGTCTTGGTTACAATAAGGTTTTGACGGGTATACACTTATTGAATTTTGCATTAGTGTCTCTCAAGAACGGGTTTGGGCACCGCTAAGTGCCCAAACCATAAAGTTTAATTGAGTTTCAAAGGTGCTTGCTTATGCGTCTTAAACGCTTCCTGAGTAGTTGCGTCGCTGACGATTCGGTAGTCCGCCAAATTGATCTTGGGGTACCCGGCCATAAACAAAAACTTGCCTTGCCAGAAGTTGCCAAGAGCAGTTTCATACCCCTGTTTAACAGAGATCAATCGCGTCTGCGCATTCTTAAATTCATCGCGACCACTCTCAATAGTCTGCTGAATCTTGATAAACGTCTTTTGGTCGAGGTTGGGGTTTTGTTCTTTCAACCACTGAAACGTTGCTTGGCTGCCTTTCTCACCGTACCGAGCAGACAACGCTGCTTTGATTACTTCCTTCAGTGCTTCAGTTTGCATTTTCGGAATCTGTGCCATTTCCTGAACCTTGAGAGTGTAGCCACTCAGCACATTTTCATTGTCTTCCCACACTGCTTTAATCTGCACTTCTGTGCGGTTGCCGAAGTTGGACGCAGACACGTACAACGAAAAGACACCAATTACGAGTACGGCAAGCACTCCGATGATCGCCCAAGCTGTGGCGGAACCGCGTTGATATGATTTCATGCTCATTCTCCAGATTGAATAAATTTAAAGTTTTCAACAAGAACCACTTCTGTCCCTGCCTTAATGATTGAGGTGACTGCACGTTCTTGCTCAAAGGTGGTGCGCCGGGGATGCTCTTGAACAGGCCACGATACCGTAACCCCTTCTGCCTTCAGCGCGGCTTCGATGATCTGAAGTACTGCTGATTTACCTGATCCGGGATTACCTGACACTTCTACAAAGATGTTTTGCACTTAGTTATGTCCTTCCGCGTCTGTCGCTAAATACATTTCCCATTGGGAAATCCAAGTTGCTGCCAACTCTTTTGCCTTCTCATGCATTTCATTTGCAGCAATTATGCTGTCACCGTGAGACCGCCCGGTAGCACTGATACTTCTACTAGTGCCGTCAGTAAAGCATAAAACTACGTTCGTAATGACAACTTCAATGCTCTGTATGCTACCGAGATGAGCAGCACCTAGACCTCTAGGATACTTTATCAGCATAGCTTCTCCCTTGGCTTAGTTGGCCCAAGACTGCGCAACTTCACGCATCAGGCCAGACATGTTGACCTTTTCAAACCAGTCACC
>OBEQ010625188.1_pt1 | contig 69561 bp, 69 predicted proteins | sample 1670901 | NCBI WGS metagenome assembly OBEQ01 (sample SAMEA104232315, study PRJEB22302) | groundwater metagenome | biome: forest; feature: aquifer; material: groundwater | place: USA | collected 2011-08-07 | depth 5.4 m
ACTTTGTCCACCAATATAATTTTCCGCCCTTTTCGGTCGGTGAAACCGGCCGGATGGGTTCGCCAAAAAGAAGAGAAATCGGCCACGGCGCTTTAGCCGAAAGAGCGCTCCAAATAATGGTGCCGGAAAAAGAAAAATTTCCTTACGCCATAAGAATCGTTTCCGAAGTTTTGTCCTCCAACGGCTCTTCTTCAATGGCATCGGTTTGCGGCTCCACTTTGGCGTTGATGGACGCCGGCGTTCCGATTAAAAAACCGGTAGCCGGCATCGCTATGGGACTTATGACCGGTAAAAACGGAGAATACAAAATATTAACCGATATTCAAGGGCCGGAAGACCATCACGGCGATATGGATTTTAAAATCGCCGGAACCGAAAATGGTATCACGGCAATGCAAATGGATGTTAAAATTGACGGCATCGACACTAAAATACTAAAAGAAGTTTTGCTCCAAGCAAAAAAGGCTCGGCTCCAAATTTTAGAAAATATCTTAAAAACAATTGACAAACCGAGGGCTAATCTTTCGCCTTTGGCTCCAAGAATTATTACCATGCAAGTTCATGTTGATAAAATTAGGGAGGTTATCGGCCCGGGCGGCAAAGTGATTAACGATATTATCGCCAAAACCGGCGCTACGGTTGATATTGAAGACTCCGGCTTAATTTTCATAACCGCCGAAAACGAAGAAAGCGGGCTAAAAGCCAAACAAATGGTTGAAGATATAATAAAAGAATATAGAGTTGGCGATATCGTCACTGGCAAAGTAATTCAAATTCTTGATTTTGGCGCCATTGTTGAATTTGGCCGCGGCAAAGACGGAATGATCCACATTTCGGAGCTCGCCCCGCGCCGAGTGGAAAAAGTTACCGACATAGTGAACATTGGCGACGAAGTGAAAGTAAAAATCAAAAGAGTGGAAGGAGGAAAAATCAGTTTGTCGCTAAAAGATATAAATCAATAAATATAAAAAGTGTTATGGAAAATAAAGAGGCCGCCAGAACTCCGTCGGGTATCTAATCCGACTCTGGCGGCAGCCTAGCCTTGCCCCTGTAGGGCAGCGAGAGGGCGGCCAGTCCTCACGCAGCTAAGCTAAAAGTAGCAAATCCATACTTAGTATTCAAGAAATATTATGGGGCTGTAATTTTAACCAAATTACGGATTTTCAAACGATCGTTAAAATATCCGTAATTCGTAATGAACGAACTTGTTATAAACGAAGTTGTTACAAGTGCAATCATTATTTATAAATGAAATCGTTCTTTAAGATCTAATTCTATATCAATATCTTTAACTCTCATAAATCTCACGTAAGGAGCCAATTCAAAAATTTCTACAATAAAATTAACTTCGTCTTTGCATTCATAGGGATGGATAAATACGCTTTTCTGCATCGGGTAAAAATCTAATTCTTTTAACTTTGCCGCCAAGGCCATTCTTCCGGATCTTTTCTCTTCTGGAATATCAAAAACTACTAAGCGCCATAATTTGTCCCACCGTACCGGCTTTTTAATTTCTATTTTATCCAGATCGTATTTTAAAATTTTATTCTTACCTTTTTCGCTTAAGGTAAGCACAACTGTTCCGTCTTTATTTTCTTTACAATCAACAAGCTTTGATTGATATAATTTCTTTATTGATTCTCTTAAATATCGTTCGTTTATTTTCTGCCATTCCTTTGAAGCGTTTTTAAGAACATGAAAATAATGATCGGGCCGACGTGTTAATGATAGAACTAGCCCGGCCTCTAAGAGGAGCAAAACCTTTTTACTTGCTGGTCCCAAATGTTTCATTATTTAAATGATATCACAAGATTACGGATTTTCAAACGATCGATAAAATATCCGTAATTGGGATTTGTAAAAATCAAAAGAGTTGAAGGAGGAAAAATCAGCTTATCATTAAAAGATGTGAATTAATATTAATATAAAGAAGCGTTTAATAAAATAAGAAAAGAAAAAGCCCACATTGTGGGCACTAGTCAAGAGCAATACGGAACCAGAATTTCGCTTCGCATTCTAGACTGCAAATATCAGCGCCGGTATGATGAAGATCTAACACCTTGTGAACTTCTTTTCCGCAGACTGAACATTTGGTGCGTTTTTGCTTAAAACTTACTGATTTTCCTGTACGTTCATTATCAACACATTTTCCGCATCTTCCGCTCATTGTATCCTCCCGACTTAATAAAGAACAAATTATGAATGATTATAAAAAAATCATGTGTGAAAGTCAATAAACATATGTTCTAAAAATTGTTTGTGGATAAACTGCCAGCCCAGGGCTGGCAGTTTTGTGTTAAAATTAATTTATGCCAGATGATATTAAAAAACAAGAGGCGGATATTGTCATAAGAACAATGAAAGGTGATTTAGAAAAAATAGCCGGCGTTCCTCAAAAGGAAGAAAAACCGGCGGTGCCTTTAGTTGCGCCGCTAAAACAACTATCTAAAGAAGCGCAAATGCCTGTGACTGTAATACTGGAGCCGCCTCGCGTGCCGCCTCCGACAATGCCATCAAAACCACCAATTTTAATAGTCCCTCCAAAAATTATTCCTCCGAAAGAATTTCCCGAAATTTCCGCCAGACCTTTGTACAAAGCTACGCCCGCGTGGATTAAGCTTGGCGCTATCGGTTTTAGCGTGGTTTTAATTGTGTTTTTAGGCCTTTACGGTTATTGGAAAATTTTTATTCAAGTCAAACCGCCGGAAAAGCCGCCGATTACGGCCCCACCCGCAACAACGCCGGGTTTCCCCATAACTCCTTCCGCCACTACGACCGCACCTATAAAATTCTTTAATAAATTACCCAATAAGTCAGTAACTATGGATTTACCGTCAAAAACACCGGTCGCGCTATTAAAAGCATTAAAATCCGAAGCAGCGATAAGCGAAACGCGCGCCTCGGTAAAACAATTAAAAATAACTTATCTAGGGAAAACTTTAACTACTCAAGAATTATTTGATTTGTTATCAATTTTTTCGCCCCGCGATTTTATACTAAATTACGAAAACGAATTTGCTTTGGCTTATTTCAGCCAAAAAGAAGGCGTGCGGCCAATTTTAATCCTTAAAACTAAAAACCGCGAGTTAGCACAAACCCAAGTAACCAATTGGGAAAAAACAACCTTTGCCAGCGACATTTTCCCGCTGTTTTTGACCAATTTCAAACTGCCCGCGACACTACCGGCTTTCAAGCCGTATCTGTTCGTCGGCCAGCCAGTCCGGTTTTTGAATGTCAGCGTTCCATTTGCTTCACTAAATTACGCGATTTACAATGATTTTTTAATTTTTACCACTTCAAGCGCCGGGATGTTCGTAGTGTTGCAAGATTTAACCGGCCAAAGCGTTTCACGAAAATATTTAGAAAGTTTGGAAGCGTCAATAAATAAGTTCGTTAAATAGCGACTGTGGATAATTGGTTATTGACATAAAAATCAGGATGTGATAAGCTTATTGCAGATCCTCGTTTCTGATCTGTTATAAATTTCCCCTGGTATTCGTACCAGGATAGGCTATCTGCTAGCCAGTGATTAGCTCTTTTCAACATTTAGGTCTTGAACCGCAGAACGGAAACAGGACATAACGGATCGCAAAGGCAGATGCAGTCCAAACAAGGGCGACCAGTCCCATATTAACAAGATACTTCTTGGGGATTACAACGGCGCCCTTTTTGATTTTCCGTCAAAACCTGTATATAATACAAAGACTGTTTCATTTTTTAAATCAGGCCATGCCTAAAAACATTTTTAGTAATTTAAAAAATAATTTCAATCGATATAAATATTTAATCTTACTATCAGCAGGTGTCGGTTTATTTATTTTAGGATTTTCTATCAGTTGGTTTTTAAGCTATTTAAACTACAACCAAAACCGGGAAATATCGCTCCGGGAATACGGTTATAAATTGATCGCTCCTCTGCTTGGTTGCGGCGATTTTTCAAAAAGCCAAGATTCGAAGTTAAAAAAAATTGAATCAATACTGAACAACTACTTAAACCGCGAACACTCCGACGGTAATTTAATAAAAGCTTCGGTTTATATTCGCCAAATTAAAAGCGGAAATTGGATCGGCATTAATGAAAACGATATTTATGATCCGGCCAGTCTTGCTAAAATCCCTATTATGATGTCTTACTTAAAGATGTCGGAATCAAACCCGGATATTTTAGAAAAAGAATTGCTTTTCATAGGAGAAAAAAACTCAAATAAAATTCAGTCGATTAAACCCCGCTTGTCCCTAATACCAAACCATTATTACAACGTAAGAGATTTAATTTACCGAATGATTGTTACTTCTGATAATAACGCAGAAATTCTTCTTTTAAATAACATTGACAAAAATACTCTTCAGAATATATACCAAGAGGTGTCTGATTATTTAAATAAAAATGGCGTTGATAATAATGGCATTTCTCCCAAGTCTTATTCGATATTTTTTAGACTGCTTTATAATGCTTCTTATATCAATCCAAAATTATCAGAGTGGGCTATGGAACTCTTGTCTCAAACCGACTTTACAAAAGGAATTGTATCGGGAGTACCGCAAAATATTATTGTAACGCAAAAATTTGGGGAAAGAGATTATGAGGATAAAAACGGGAAAATTTATCAGGTAGAACTCCATGATTGCGGCATTGTCTACTCAGACGATAATCCTTATTTGCTTTGCATTATGACCAAGGGTTATGATTTGAATAATCTCGCCGATATCATTAAAAATATATCGGCTACAACTTACCGGGGCTTACAATAAATTTAATCAAAAATGGACTTACTTACTCAAAAAACTTTAGAAGAATTAAAATCTGCGCTTACTAAAGAGCGCGAAACTCTAATCGGTGAATTAGAAACCATTGCCACGCCTGATCCTCATTTAAAAGACGATTGGGACGTTAAACATTCCGAGTGGGGTGAAAACCAAATTACCAGTAATGAAGAGCTTGAAGCCGGAGAGAGTGTTAACGAATCCGATGAGGATATGAAAAATAAGGCGCTTTCCGATCATTTGGAATTGCGGCTAAGGGAAGTAAACGATGCTTTAGAACGGATGGACGGCGGAACTTATGGTATTTGCGAGGTTTGTAAAGAACCGATCCCGCTTGAACGGTTAGAAGCTAATCCAGCTGCAAAAACTGATACGGAACATGTAAAATAGAAAAACGGCTTTCGGGCCGTTTTAATGTTTTTGTTTCTGATAGATTTTTATCAATAGATTTTTAGCGGTTTCAATAGCATCATCTGAAAATGTTCTATCTTTGTCAAACATATATCTTTTGGATAAAGCGGCATCAATTCCATAAATTACAGAATCTTCGCCTTGATATTGTTCCGGCTCTTCCATTCGTACAATAAGCGTTGAATCTTCAGAAGAGATAATTCTGCCTTCTAAAAGAAGGCCCACATGTTCAACGCTAACCAGAAAATTGGGATTTTTATCAAAAGCGTTCCATATCTCAAATTGCTTTTTTTGTTCTTGAGTATCACGGTCTATTTGGCTCTTTACATGCCTCATAATAGCCATATTACCCTCATTAATTACATCTTTTGGCACTACTCCTCTAGATTTGTATTCTCTGTAAACCTTATAATGATGCCTGGTCGGAACAGAAAAACGTTTCTTGTATTCATAATGCAACTCGCCGTTTTTTTCCAAGTACCGAAGAAGCGCGCATTCACCTGTGGGTTTGCCCCTAAAAAATCCCTTCATTCCGGCCTCCTTTTGGTTGTTAAATAACTCGGCTACCGATAAATGACTATGTATCATATAAAATAACAGTTGACAAGAACCCCTGCTTTTGCCAAACTCTAATCAAATTATGTCATCTAAACTTTATTCCGCCGCTTTAAGCGGCATTAACGCGAAAATTGTGGAGGTCGAGTGCGATTTGGCGCCCGGCCTCTTTAATTTCGCGAGGTTGTGGACACAATACTACTAACATTCTTGTTGGGATTGTGACTATAACCTCTCCATTGCTGGGACACAATACCAAGTTTAGGCTCATTTATGGTAGCCAAAGCGCAATTTAGCTCTAATTCTCTGTTATTTATTATGCCTCGCTTTATGATATTTCTTAAGAATTTTTTCTTTTCTTCAAAGTTATTCTCAATAAATTTTAGCGAGTGCCTTAGTGTTTTAGAGTAATAAGCTAAACTTTTTCTAAGTAATTGTTTGGATATTGCGTTATCCGGCTGTAAAGCCACTAACTCTTTTTTTAATTGAATACTTCTATTCCTAACTAATTGAATCTCGTCTTTATATTTAGAAATTGTTATTAAACCCACCTTATATGCCTCAAAGAGACGGTTTTCTTCTTTTTCAGTAGCTTGTATATGGTTTTCTAAGGTCTTTATTTCGGATCCTAACTTACTCGGCCTATTCTTGTAATATCCTTTGAGGTTCTCTATTTGCTTTCTTAACAGGGTTGGATTTTGTATAGATTTTGAAACTTCATTCCATATAGCATCATCAAGGGTTTTACCTAAAATACTTCCGTTGTGGCAAGTTCTGGGTAAAGGAAAATTGTTTACTCTATTACGGCACCTATAAAATGGCTTGCCGTGCTGTGGTTCACCAGCATAACGAGAACCACATAAACAATATATTAAACCAGATAACAAATAATGATTTTTGCTGTTCCTTTTAGAAAATACTTTGTTATTGTTTAATATTTCTTGGACACGATAAAATCTATCTTCTTCTATAATCTTGCAATCAGGGATTGGGATAGGAACCCACTCAGACTTGTCTCTTAATTTCCGGCTGGACTTTTTCTGCCTACGATATTTTATTTCAGATCTTGGGTTAGATGGTTCAACGGCCTGTAATTTATAGTAATAAGCCATACCAATATAATCTGTTCGTCTTAATATTCTACAGATGCTACTGATAGACCATTTTTTGCTTCCTTTCCGAGTTATTATTTTGTTTTCTAACAACCACCTGGCAACGTCGTGCGCTGTGAAGTGTTTCAAATCTATCAACTCAAACATCTTTTTTACAATTCGAGCTTCTCTCTCATAAATTTCATAACGACCCTCAATATTTTTCTCCTTGTCTCTTTTTATATAATTAAATCCATAAGGCGGAGTATGCCCTACGATCAATTTCTTTACTTCTGACTTATACTTTTTGCCTCTTCTAAATCTATCCGCTATCATTGCTCGCTCAAATTCAGCAAAAGACCCCAGCATATTAATCATCAGATTATCAATCGGACTATCCCCATTAGGTAGCTTGCGAAAGATTACTTTAACTCCCTTGTTTTCTAAATCTCGTTTAACTACGCCCATAAGAGCCACTTCACGAGCTAATCTATCGACATCATTGATTAAAACAGCCTCGAATAGGCCTTTAGAGGCATCATCACGCAATTCATCAAGCGCCGGACGAGCTAATAGACCTCCGCTCCAGCCATCGTCCTTATATTCTTTAATAATGACATAGCCGTTCTCTTGGGCATGTTTCTTTAATTCGTGTATCTGGGAGTCAATATTTTGCCCTTCCCGCTGTTCTTCTGTAGAAACACGAGTATAGATAGCTACTTGTAGATTATTTTGTTCTGAACTTTGATTCATATTTTTCTTATAGTATTAAAACTATAATTTTGGCTTATTTATGCGATTTGTATGATTTTAAAATCAGCTAATTTTTATAATAAATATTAATATTCAAAAATGGATAACCCCGTGGACGCAGTTACCTTTGCAGGCACTTGCCGGAGTTACCCATTTTTAAATACAAAAGCCCACAAATGTAGTAACTACGTCCAGTTTTATTATACTCGCCATAAGAGATATATTCAACCTTTTTTATCCACATTGATTTGTTTGTCTCCAATATTCATTTGCCCCACATTTTCTATATTTAAAAGAATATTACCTCGCTTCAAATCTCGTAGAGCTTTAAGATTTCTAATAAACATACGATTATATTGATCAAGTAGAGGCTGTAATACCTCATTAAGCCGGTGCGCCATTTCTTCCGCTACACCCTTATCGCTTCGTTTTCCATAGGGTCTTTTGCCCCACTCGTCTCTTAACTCAAAACTCGGAGCATCCAAACCAAAGAAATCCCACTCAATATTACTCATAATATTATTAATAGCTTCATTGAGACGCAAAAAATGAAAGTAGCTAACAAGCGCCATATCTAAAAGAATCAGTTCTGGTGTTGTTTTAATTTTATATTCTTTAATCCACTCCTGTCTTAGGTATGAAAGAACTATGGTAAGTGGAGCATCGACTTCACGATACCGGCCGATTCGTTGTAAAAAGAAATTGCCCTCCTTATACTCTGAAATAGTTTCATCAAATTTTTTATCAAATTCTTCCTGTGTAGTGATGCCCGACCAATAATAAAGATAAGCCCGATAACTAAGTCGCCCTTGTAGTTTTTCTTCAATGCTTTTCTTTTTGATTTCATCAATCCTTTGATCCATTGCTTCAATAAACTTTTCGCCTCCTTCAGGACGTTTTTTACCTTCTTCACGATAAGCATCTGCGATTGGATGGGCTACTCGAGTCATAAAAGTTGCTTAATTAGTTCACGATAAGTTTTGTATGTTTGTTTTTCTTCCATGTCCTTTGTTTTAGCCGACTTTATATTCTGTCTCAATTTTCGTATTTCACTTTTAGGCACATATCGTTTTCTTAATATGCCATTATTTCGATAATCCCGCCAATAGAGGTAGTAATACCACTTATGGAGCCGCTTCTGTCGCATACAGCGGCAATTTGGTTTGCCACAACGCACCGCTTCCTTAATGAGAACTCCAGCTAATTCTGGGCTTGTATGTCTGAAACTATATGCCATGTCTTATGTAGCAAATTAAATTAACCATAAAAGAGACGCTTAACTTTTGATAAAACTATCTTTTTTACTATCCTTTATAATACACAGCGTCAGTTTTCCTTTATTGATTGATAATCGCTAAAGCAAATCCGCCGGTGTGTCCTGTTTAGGTGGTAGTAGTATATCTCTTATTTCTTTACACTCGTCGCTCAAAAACCATTCAAAATCTTTAGCAAGGTGTAGGATATTTTCCTGCCCTCCAACTTCGCCGTAGCTATCTTGGTTAATATAGCAAACTCCCAAAATTTTCAGTGTTTCCATTTCCTTTAATGCTGTTGGTTTGGAGCATTGCAGAGCGACTTCCACATCGCCCGTCCTCATTTCGCCATTGTTTTCTATTAACTTTCTAAAAAGCCGTGCTCTCATCGTCGGGCAACTATCAATTGCTAACTCCACGATGAGCTTCAGATCTTCTTGGTTTATTTGTGTTCTATCACATACAAGAGCGTGCCCCCTGCAAAGATTATAGAATAACTGATTTATACGATCTGGCTTTTCAACTACAGGCGAATAATAACTGTATTCCACTCTTCCTTCTTCCGCCCGCTCTTGCCAGACATTGATGACGCCTCGTAGCTTTGCTAAAAGTCGTGCACAACGGGCGATAATAATTTTGTATTCTTTTTTGTCTTTGTTCCTATCCCAATCGACTCCCTCTGGGTATTTGTGCCATAAGGTGTATAGGAAATTCTTTGTTATAGAGCGACAAATTAACTCCTTTTCTTTATAGGCAAGGGTGGTAATTTGGTCAGCTAATTCTTCCTCGCTTTTTTCTCTTGCCCCCATACTTAAGAAGAACAGCCGTGAGCCGAGATTACCCATCATCTTCCATACTTTTGGTGGTATCGGCGTTGAGCCGGCCAAAATCATAAACAAGTATTCTCCCGCATAGTGCCGTTGTCCGTGCACTCCTGTATCGGCATTTAATCCTTCGCCGTCCAGCACCCTTGTTAATAAGCCCAGACATTCGTTCAAATCATCCTCTCGCTTTGAAAAAAGGGTAGATAAATCTCTAAGTAAAAACATTTTATACTTTAGGCGTGGCAATAGGTCTATGTCCGGTAATTTCTCCTTACTTACATTTGCGGCGTTTGATACAAACGAGGCAGGCGTGAATTTATCGGTGGCATAGGTTAAGCCGTCAATTTCAGAGAAAAAGTTGATTGCAATAGTTTTACCCGCAGACGGAACATCAACCAGCACCAACGAGAACGGATTTGTGATTTCCTTGATTAAGATTTGAGACATTATAGATAACCCGTATTCAGCAGGAAATACTAACTCTGGAAAATTGGCTTTAATAGTTTCTCGCCACTTTATAAAATCTACTTCTTGCTCCGGCCTACTAATTCTCTTTATGCGTTCTGATTTTTCAGGTTCAAGTTTATCAGAGCTTAGTGGCGCCCTTTTTGTTTTTTTGAGGTTGAGTTTAATATCTTGATTTTGAACGCGCTTTTTAGTTTCTGCTTCCTTAATACTTTCCCAAACATTCTTTAATTCTTTTTCTTCCAACGGCGGATTGTTTTGACTGTTATTCCATTCCTTCAGCGCCACCCACCCTGCTACTTCCCACAGTTCTGTGGGCAAGTGGTGAAGCAATTTTCCGGCAAGCTGGCTTGCAAACATATTTCTCACGCCTTCGCCATTTTTGGAAGTCATGAATTGTTGCCAATCTGTTTTGGATATTTCTTTTCCTTCGCCCTTTTCTAAAATCCATTGTGGTAATTCTTCAAATCCGGCGTCTTCCAGTGCTATCAGCCATTCGTATCTATTCCCCGAAGCGTGCAAAGATGGTGGCACAACTACAAAACCTCCATCTCCTCGAATATCCATTTTGTCTCTGATCCTTACAGCATTTTTAACTGGTCTCCCCGGATGCTTGTAAAAGAAGTGCCATCCTCCTCCACCTGTTTTTGACATTACTGTCGGCGGCAAATCTTTTGTATCACCTCCGGCCTCCACATCAACAACTACAATGCCAGAAATCGCACCGGTTACAACACCTATACCCGTAGCTTTTGAGCTCTTAAACCAATCTTTTATTTCTTCCTTTGTAGTTTTGCGGCCCTGAAACTCCTCCCACTTAATCAATGGTTTTTTATCTTTTCCAACAGGAATAACTGAAAATCCCGAATTAAGATATTTCAGCGCGTAATCTATTAATTTTTTATTTTCATTTTTCATAATTTTGTTTTTTCGCCGCGTCCCCTCCGGTAGGCTACACACTTGCCGGAGGGGTTAATCGATTCTAAGCTGGCTCGCTGAAAATGACCTTTTTCATCTTCCCTTGAACTAACATCTCTGAAACCCAAAGTTTTATACTGCGGCCATTCCAATCTTCTGCGTCGCTCCCAAACTCATCCATCAATGCCCGGAGAGAAGTTTTATTGGCAAGCCAATTCCACTTCTCATCGTCTTCCTCAAGCTGCAAAGTCAACTCGTAACGATCTTTCCTTCCCTCGAATGGCAGATCGTCTGCTAGTCTTAACTCAACATTCTTGATAACTGCCAAAACTGGCTTGTCTTTGGTAGCGTCACTTATCTGCCCGGCAGTTAAAAATTCATCGATTCTTATCTTCATATGTGCTTATGTTATCCATTGCAACAACCAAAATTGATTGCTATAATGGAAATATCTTAATTAAGCTTGCCGATGACAGAATATGGCCAATATAAGTCACCGGCAAACAAGGTTAATAAGGCTCCCAATCGACCGTGGGAGTTTTTGTTTTTCTCCGAGCGGCTTAAGACGCTCTGACTCAATTGTTTAATTTGGTTGTTTATTTGGGTTTTCATTTTTTTGTTTCTCAAATTCACTAGGTAATTGAAGTAACAAATACTCGAAGGCGAGCATTAGAGCTTCGTCTTGTTCTTGTTTCGTAAAAGTAGAAACTAACTTAATTTTTAAATCTTCTTTTTTTGACTTCATAAATAAAACCCGCTTTGTGCTTGGCTGGTGGTTATTGCTTAGCGACCAGCCCAGCACAGAACGGGCTTTGAGCAATAACCTTAATCGCCAAAAATAAAAAATATAACCTTTATAGTTATATTTTCTAATGCGCCCGTATGTGACAACAAATATATTTTTATGTAAAAATCACGTCACACTTGGTAAAATTGTGTTAATTTTTTTCTTAAGCGTTCACAAACTTTTCTAATAGTTGTTGACTCAATTTTAATACCATAATTTGTGATGAGTTTTTTAGAAATATCTTTGGAAAGATGCCCCCGTCTATTATATTTGTAAATCAAATAATCTCTATAAGGAAGCTTTACTTCTATTTTTCTCCGTGGTAACGACCCAACGTAAACGGATTTTTGCAAGTATTTAATTTCCCCCCATTTTTCGTTTAAAAAATTTATAATACCTTGTTTGGTAGTAAAAGGACTTAAAGCAAGAATAACTATATTATTTAAATTAGCATTTAAGGAAATAACATAATTTTCACTTTCTGGTTTAGCTCTCTTGGCGACATGGAAACTGAATGGATATTTTTCATTATCGTGGATATGATAATAACCTAAGCCATCAACTTTTAATTGGTCTTGAGTGGAGTCAACTGTCAACAAAGGATTAAATTCTAAGGGGTCGTCAAATAAAAGCATACTTTCTACCAATGGTAGAAAATTAGGAAATTGCAAATTAAACTTTTTGCATATACGTTTTATTGCACTATCTACAGATTCTATAGTGATGATGTGCTGTTTAGGATAAAGAAATTTGCTTGTATTATCTAATAACATATTATTCCAATAAAAAAATAGTTGTCTCCTATGTTTATTTTTAAAACCATAACGAGGAATTTTCAGGTTTCTTCGTATTACCTCAAGATAATTAGTAAACACGGGTGTAAAAAAAACCATCAAATCCGAAGGATTGGCAGAAAGTTCTCGTAGTACTTTTTCTCTTGCCAAAGTTATGATGTTATTTTCAGTAGTTATTTTATCTTTTGATAAATCAAATTTAGTTTTAAAATCTATATCTAAGTTTCTTAAATTAGGAAACCATCGTTCTCTAAAGACGCCAAAAATAGTTTTATCGTATTTTTCACGAATTACGTCCCCCGTAAACTTATTAGGCACCTCAAACAATAGCTGTCCATTGTTATATGAAAGAACATAAACATTTGAGAACCATTTTTGGAGTTCTGATGGACGTATCTTTTCACGCAATGCTGGGAATAGTCCTTTAGTTATTTTATCTAAATCATTATTTTTTTCGCTAAGCATTAATTTAATTTTATCAAATTTAAGCTATTTTTTCAACTTTTTTTAACACTTCACAATTCAAATCAATCCTGATAAGATTTAAACAATACAATCAAATATTGCCTAACCCTCATAGATTCATTACGAGATATGGCATAAAAACTGTTCAGGCTATTAAGCTCGTCGTCAGAGCACCTGAACAGTCATACCCCGAAAGGGGTATGGGTAGTCCGCAAGGATTATCGCTGGCGGCGAGCTTTATATTTCAAGACCAGCAGACATAACAAAACTGTTCAGGTTATGACAACTAAAAATGAAGTAAAAAATAAACTTATTTTAGGGGATAATTTAGATATTTTGAAAACCCTGAAAGACGAAAGTGTTGATTTAATTTATATAGACCCGCCATTTTTTAGTAACAAAAAATATGAGGTTATTTGGGGAGACGAGGCAGAGATAAGAAGTTTTGAAGATAGGTGGGAGGGTGGAGTAAATGTTTATGTTGATTGGATGAAAGATAGAGTAAAAGAACTCCACCGAGTATTGAAATTGAAAGGAAGTTTTTACTTACATTGCGATTGGCACGCTTCGCACCATTTGCGAGTTATGTTAGATGAGGTATTTGGTGCTAAACATTTTCAGAACGAAATTATATGGCACTACAACCGTTGGACTGCGGCATCTGGTATGTTTCAAAGAATGCACGACAATATCTACTTTTATACCAAAAGTAACGACCATACTTTTAATAAGATTTTCAAAGATTATTCAGAAGCGTCAAAAGAAGCACATGAGCAACGTGGTTTTATTCAAAGGGGTAGTTACAAAAGCTATCCTAATCCTGAAGGTGTGTCAGCCGATGATGTCTGGGATATTAACTTCCCAGCACGAAGTAAAGAAAGAGAAGGGTATCCAACCCAAAAACCAGAAGCACTTTTAGAAAGGATAATTAAAGTGTCCTCAAACAAAGGCGATGTGGTGTTAGATAGCTTTTGCGGATGTGGAACTACATTAGCGGTTGCACAGCAGTTAGGCAGGCATTGGATGGGCATAGATATATCGCCGACAGCTATTAAGTTGGTTGAAAAAAGATTAAATAAGTTGGGTGCAAGAAAAGATATTACCTATACAACCATAAACACGCCAACAACTGATAATGACTTAAGAGCGTTTAAGCCTTTTGAGTTTCAGAACTGGGTTATTGACGAATTAGAAGCCAGGCATAGTAAAACAAAGGTTGGCGATATGGGGTTAGATGGATATTATCCTAAAGGAGAGCTTTTTCATCCAGAGGCAGGTATACAGGTAAAGCAGTCTGATGGAGTAGGACGAAATGTGGTAGATAATTTTGAGACAGCACTTAAAAGAGCTAAATATAATAAGGGCTACATTGTTGCTTTTAGTTTTAGCAAGGGTGCTTATGAGGAAGTAGCGCGAATTAAAAAAGAGGGTTTAGAAATAAAGCTGATTAAGGTTTCAGAGTTATTGAATAAGAAAAAGCCAATACTATGAAATCTTGGCCTTTAAGAATTAAGTTTTAATTATAAATTTATGAAAGAAATTATTATTGGATTTATATTACTTGCGGTTTTAATTGCAGTTGCTATGTTTATATCTGGTGGAAAGAACAAAGCGGACTTATCATCTGATTACGAGGAACGATCAGGGCAGTATCAAGAGGGAAGCGGAACCGGACATCCTTTGTGGAGATAATTACTTTTTAGGAACATAAACTTTTTCAAATTTCTTAATCATAATTATAAATCTATAAAAATTAATTCAATAAAGATGAAAAAAATACTTATATCAACCTTAATATCTTTAGCACTGTTTTTAAGCATTTACAGCTTAGCAGAAGCTAGAGTAAGCGTTAGAGGATATAATAGGAGTAATGGCACTTATGTAGCGCCCCACTACCGCTCTAATCCTAATAGCACGAGATTTGATAACTGGAGCACAAGAGGAAATTTTAATCCCTTTACGGGCAAAAGAGGTTATTCAAGTCCTTATAAGTGGTAGGATTTTTTGCGCATTAAAATAAATTATATGAAAAAAACTCTATTTATTCTAGCACTACTCGGTATATTTTTTCTTTCTCTTTCTCACGCCAGTGCTGTTTATGTAAATGGATATTACCGAAGTAATGGTACATACGTTAATGGATATGAGCGTACGGCGCCAGATGGTAATCCGTATAATAACTACGGTTATCCAGGCAACTATAACCCGAACACCGGAAAAATAACTGGAGGGAATCCAGATACATATTTAAATAATTATTATAATAACTCCCCAGGCAGTACTTATTCTCCTAATTATTCTTATCCAACAACCCCAACTTGCCCGATAAACTCATACTATGACGGAATATCATCTTGTAAATGTAATTCTGGATATGTTGTTAGTGGTGGAAGTTGCGTATCTGGAAATAGTGCCTGTTATTCTCAATTAGGTTATAGCTCTAGTTATGATTCTTTAAGTAATAAATGTAAATGTAATTACGGTTACTCTATAAGTGGCGGGAGTTGCGTTTCTGATGATACGATATGCCAAAACCAAATTGGATATAATTCAAGTTATGACTCTTTAAGTGATAAATGTAAATGTGATTATGGTTATGTTATAGGAACGTCAGGACAGTGCATAAGTACTAGTAGTTATTGCTCAAACCAACTTGGTTCAATGTCCCAATATAATAGTTTATCCAAGAAGTGTGAGTGTATGACCGGATATGAATTTGATGGCTCAAGTTGTGTATATAAACAAACTAATTACTCCTATCCTTCTGGATATACTGCCAGTCTAACCAACTGTCCTATAAACTCTTATGCGGCGGGCACTTCGTGTTATTGCAACACAGGATATCAATCTAACTCTAATAAAGACGGATGTGAACCTATTCCTTCTCCCCCAACACCGGCACCACTTACATGTAACTACGGATTCTTACCTAGAAATGGTCAGTGTATTTCTTATGCCCAAGATTGCACCAATACTTTTGGATCAAATGTAATTGGCTCTCCTGGAACCGAAAATAATAGTAGCTGTAATTGTGTATCGGGATATGAATGGAATAGTGCTAAAACGGCTTGTATTAAAGCCGTAGCGCCTCAATACAACCAACAGAGTAATATTCCACAGTCTGTAAAAAGTTGTGGCGAGGGATACGCTCTTTCTTTGAACAAGAAAACTTGCATAATAATACCTCAAAATTCTCATTCTATTGATAATGGCAAGGATGTTTGGCTATGTAATGATGGTTATTTAGAGAAAGGGAACTCTTGTATTGTGAAACCTTCACAATCTCTTACGCCCACTTCTATAAACAATGGTGCTCCTAAAATAGAGCAGAAAAAAAGTTTCTGGAATAAATTCAAATTTTGGTAAATAAAATATCTTAAAATATGAAAAATTGGCTAAAACAAAATTGGTTTAAACTATTGGCAATATTATTTCTATTAGGTGCGCTTGGAAATTGGCCATATAGTTATTATCAACTTTTGAGATGGTTTATTTTAGGAGTCGGAGGCTATTCGGCTTATTTATCTTACAATTCAGGAAGAAAAGTATGGACAGGGATTTTCGGTACTATTGCTTTGTTATTTAATCCAATTATTCCTTTTTATCTTTCAAGAAACTCCTGGCAACCTATTGATGTTATCGTCGCAATAATATTTTTTATCTCTCTTTTCTATAAATATGAGAGAACAAATTAAAAAAATATTATAGCAATACTATCATCTAAAATTATGGAACAAAAAAGTATCCCGATATCTTGGGTGAATGAGAATAACAATCTTTTAAAAGAAAAACTTCCAAAAGATATACAGAAAGCTCCCTTTTATCCGGATGCTTATTTTTATGCCCAATACTACCAAGACCCACTAAAAGGCCTTCATTATATGGGGACTGTAATTTTTTCTATACTAAAGATTGAACCCAATGGCTGTGTGATAGATTTTTACGACGAAAAAGAACAGCAAAAAAACTTATCTGGAGATACTGCCGGTTTTTATACGAAATTTAAAGATGATAAGGGTGAAGAAAAAGAGATAATACTGATTAACTCAAAACATAAAAATAATCCTCTTGCCATTGGTGCTGTCTTAGCTCATGAGATGATGCATCTTTATTTATTTCGATTAGGTTTGAAACTTGAAGATGTTCACGAAAATGAATTACTCACTGATTTAGCCACTATTAATACAGGATTCTCAATATTAATTCTTAATGGGATGTCCTATTCGTCGGAATGGTATCTTACAATTATTATGCTCGTTTTCGGACGGATTTACTGGCGTTCCCAACAATTGGCGTTTGGCTACTTCAAGCCGAAGGAGTACGGCAAACACGCTATGATATATTTTAAGGAACGTAATTTATCCGCCGAGGATATTATCGGTTATCTCAATCCCACTTCTCGTCATTTTATTCCGCATATCCCATTTATCAGAGGCAAAAATTCCACTGAGTTTATTAAGATTTTAGAAAAGCAACATAAAAAATCAAACCTCATAAAAGGAGCTATTGCCGCTCCCTTTGTGATCTTTATCCTTTATACTTGGATAAGTGACACCGGAACATCTACCATTAATAATAATTTATCTACCCGGATTAATGGCTGTAAAATTGAGATAACTGCGCTTAGCAATAAAACAAATAATGATCAAACGACGCTGGAAAATATGGGTACTCAAATGACTCAATATAAAAACGAGGGTAACATAACTGATTACAATAATCTCATTGATTCTTATAACACTCTCTTGGCTCAAGTTAGGCGAGAATCGGCTAACTATGAATCTCAACTGATAAACTGTAACAATCTAATAGATCAGTATAATAAGGGTCGATGAGACACAAATAGTCGAGTGGAGGAGCATCTTTTTGTTTATGATAAAATTTGTTATAACTCAATCGGAGTAGTGGGAGTTGGTGTTTTTCGGTCTTCGGACTGAAAACAAGGTTGTGCAATAAGTCCGCCATCCGCCTTTGTGCGGTGGATTTGCCCAGTGCGGCGAAGGGTGCGGTGAAAAGCAATAGTGGCTCACGGGTGCACCAAGAGTGCTACTCCAACAAAGAACTCCCGACAAGGGAGTTTTTTGTTTCCAAACAATAGTGAATGGTGCGGTGGGTAAGTTTTTGATAAGATAAATCTATACTTATGGAGCAAGAAGATAAAAAACAATTTATTATAGCACTAATAGGAGCTGGATTGTTGCTTTTGATTTTTATTATCGCCAAGCCGCAAAACTATATAAGGATTACAGATAATTCATCTGCCGAAAAGAAACCTTCGGGCAATGGTTGTTCAACTTTTATAATCTGTTATAGAAAAAATTTATTAAATTGCGGGACTTTTTCTCTTGAAACACCAATAATTTATATAATCAAAGATAATCCCATTAAAGAGTATTATGCTATTCTTCACACTTTTTGGGTTAATAGAGAGAATTTTGAAAGGATGCAATGTTATGACAACGAAGAAAGTGCTCAAGCGGCTGGATATCAGCCAAGCAAACAGGCGGTTGAGGGAATTGCGGCATTTTATAAGTTAAAGAATTGGGACTACAAACAATAGTGAGTAGCAAGGTGGAGTAATCAATAAACTAAATCTGCCACTGTGTGTCTTAAGAAGTGCAAGCAATTCAATTGATTTTAGCGAAGTTTAGAGATAATGTTGGTATAATGGATAAAGATAAAAAAGAAAATCCGCCCAAAACCTTTGCCGAAAAAATGAACGAGCATACTAAATCTAACGAAGCAATGCTGAATAAAGTTAGTAGATTACTTTCTCAAGTTCGTAAAACTACAATGGATGATAATAATTGTAAAGAAAAGGAGCGACTTATTGAACGAACTGAAAAATATCTAAAATTGGTAGAAAAGACAATGCTGGAGTTTGAAACTAATCACGAGAAAGAGTTGAGGGCTTTAGAGCTGTATCTAAAAAACAATAGTGAGTAGCGGGGTAGGGTGATTGCACATTAAGAACATATCTGTTATTATTGCAACAATGCAATTACAATCGTTTAGACAATAAATCGCTAAAGAAAACCACATATCTTTGTGGCTTTCTTGGCGGTTTTTTGTTTGTCTGCTCTCGTAACTCATTGGTAGAGTGCTGGTTTGAAAAGCCAGATGAGTTGGTTCAATTCCAACCGAGGGCACAAAAAATAGGCGGAGTAAGGTAACTAATCAATAAACTAAATCTGCCACTATAAGGGTCTCAAATCTGGGATATAAACATATAAAACTGGCTTTTTGTGACAATATCTAAATCTTGCTTATTTATGCTTGTCTGGAAGAAACATTAGAATCAATAAACCTAAAAGAAATCCTAATCCTAACAGTCCAACAGTCCACTTATATCCTTTACTCATAGCATACTGACAGCAACCCCAAATTACTATGATATAACCAACGAAACCAATTTTAGCTAAATTTTCATTTAGAGCTCCACCCAGAATCACACCTAAAACCATAAGAGCAAGCCCCGTTCCTATACCCCAGTAAGTTTTCCTTTTATATTCAATAAGCATTAAATCATCTTTAGTATAATACATTTATCACGAAAAGTTAAAAAATTCAATAAGAATAAATAGTGAGTGGTGCGATGGGGTAAAATTACTTTTTACTCCTTCGCCCGCTATAAATATGTATCGGCTCTTTGAGTAATTGAGCGCTTTTCACTTGCTTTGTCGTTAAAAGATTAACCCTAAATATGAAGGGTAAATTAGTTTTTGTAGGACTAACGCCTCATCTTTGCAAAGATTCATTTAAGGCGTTATCTTTTACCTAATGAAAAACTTTACACAACCAGCATTAATTTTATTCTCTATTCTATTTATTGGTTTAGTAGCACTAAGCGTCTATTCCGCAAAAAAAGAAGATCTAACAGCCGCATACTGGCAAAAACAATCACAAGAAAGGGATCTAATAATTAACGAATTGGCAAAAAGCAATGTAGAACTACAGGAGATAACAAAGGGGAAATTATCTGCTTCCGCAATTGAATATTTTAGATTAAACAAGAGTAAAGTCACCTGCTTCAAATCTGAGTAGGTAACTCTGCTATTATTTTTCTTTGGGGAAGTTTAACTATTAACTTAAAGTTAAACGTAGGATTGAGTCCATAATTATAGGAAGTCGGGGATATAATCCCATTAATGTTACTGGGGTTGCGACCATAACTTTGCAATCGTCGGACTGCCGGACGCGGCAGTTAAAGAATCAAAAGATCGCGTTTCATCGGCTTTAAAAAATTCGGGGGCTTCGCCGCCTTCGCGGCGAAATAAAAGATTAACTGTAAATCTGGCGCCAGCCGATTTAAAAAAAGAAGGTCCGGCTTATGATCTTCCGATTGCTTTAGGTTTTCTATTAGCTTCAAACCAAGTAAAATTTGATCCGGAGAAAAAATTATTTGTCGGAGAATTAGCGCTTGACGGAAATCTAAGACCCATCAGTGGCGTTCTTTCCATTGTCATGGAAGCTAAAAACCGGGGATTTAAAACGGTTTTTGTTCCAAAAACCAATGTTGCCGAAGCGTCTTTGATCAGAGACATTGAAATTATCGGGGCCAATAATTTAATTGAAATTCTAGAACATCTTGAAAATAAAAAGGTTATCAATCCTTACCTAAATTCCGATTTAGAATCGGAATTTACGAAAAATTCGGAAGAAAATTCCGATATTGACTTAGCCTTAATCCGCGGCCAGCAAATCGCTAAGCGAGTTTTGGAGATTGCCGCCAGCGGAAACCATAATATAATTTTTTCCGGGCCGCCCGGGTCGGGAAAAACTCTTTTAGCCAAAGCCCTGGCTTCAATTTTACCTAAATTAAATTTGGAGGAAGCCATTGAAGTGATGAGAATTTGGAGCGTGGCCGGTTTGCTTAAAGAAGATAAATCGCTTCTATATAAAAGGCCTTTTAGGTCGCCCCATCACACCGCTTCCGGCATTTCACTAGTCGGCGGCGGCGCTTGGCCTCGGCCGGGAGAAATTTCTTTGGCTCACCGAGGCGTTCTGTTTCTGGATGAATTTCCGGAATTTTCACGGAACGTTTTAGAAAACTTAAGACAACCCTTAGAAGAAAGCGCCGTTACCGTTTCCCGGGCCCAGGGTAGTATAACTTTTCCGGCCCAATTTCTAATGGTCGCTTCAATGAACCCCTGCCCCTGCGGCTATTTAAATGATACTTTAAAAGAATGTATTTGCGCGCCGAGCCAAATTATCAAGTACAAAAGAAAATTATCGGGCCCTCTTCTTGATAGAATTGACCTTCACGTTGAAGTGCCCCGCTTGAAATACGAAGAAATGTCAAAGGGCGGCGCCGGCGAAACCAGCCAAACCGTAAGAAAAAGGGTTGAAGAAGCCCGTGCGATTCAGGTTTCACGCTTCAGAAACGACGGAATTCTGACTAATCGCGAAATGTCGGTTCGCCATATTAAAAAATATTGTGCTCTTGATGAAACGGCAGAAAAGATGATGAAAAATGCGGTGAGTTCCATGGGTTTTTCAACCCGAACTTATCATCGTTTGCTAAAAATTTCCCGCACCATCGCCGACTTAGAAAACTCGCAAAACATAAAACCCCAGCATTTAGCCGAGGCGTTGCAATATCGACCGAGGGAGGAAGTTTAAAACTATAGTCTAGCGAATAAAAGGATTCTTGGCGCCGCGGACTTCAAAATGCAAATGACAGCCGGTTGAGTTACCGGCGCCCGGCGTTCTTGGATAGCCACCCAAAAAAGCAATAATACTTCCCTGATTAACATATTGGCCCGCCGTTGCCATAATATTTTTTAAATGCGCGTAGCGGGTAATGACGCCATTAGAATGAAGAAGTACAATATTGTTGCCATAGCCGCCGTTAGTGTACCGGTTGGTGCTTTCCGTTGGATAGGTCTCGGAAACAATTCCCGAAGCCGCGGCAAAAACTGGAATATTTTCATAAAGACAATCATCGCCTCTAGAAATATCAACGGCGTTATAAGGATGCAATCGGCCGCGGTTAAAACCGGAAGTAGGAAAAATGAAATAACCGTCAATAGAAGGACCGTAATAAGGCGTCGGCCGAGGCGCCGTTTTTGATGGTTCAGTGGTTGGAACCGTAACCGGATTCTGATTCTGCAAAATTGAATCCTGACCGGTAATTAAAGGGTCCCTGTCATTGTATGATCCTTCCTCTAAAATGCCGGTAGAATCGGAACTGGCACTAGCGGCAAAAGCCAAAAAAATTGATTGATAACCGGCTATCGGCGAATCTTCACTCTGCTGCGTTGCACCATCTGGAGCAGATACAATTTCAGTGATTTCACCGCCGATATTTTCCCCTCCGAGAGAACTAAATCGGATTTTTAAACCGGTCGGATTATAAAAATTAACGCCTAAAACAAGCGCAAAAACTAAAAAGAGCGAAGCCCACAGTGGGCTTTTATCTAAAACAAGCTGGATTTGCCTAAAAATGCTATAAATAAGCCAAAATTAAGAGTAATAATCCCTAATTCAACAACAAAATTCACTATTTAATGTTAACAAGACGCTTTTTGGCCAGTCAAGATAGTTATCCCCACGTGATTTGTGCTATTATAGGTTGAATATGGATATTTTTAGCGGCCTAAACGACAAACAAATAGAGGCAGTAAAAGTAATTGATGGTCCAATTTTAATTTTGGCCGGCGCCGGTTCTGGCAAAACAAAAACCTTGACCCATCGCATCGCCTATCTTCTAAGTCAGGGGATTAGACCGGAGAATATCTTGGCTGTCACCTTCACCAATAAAGCAGCTGAAGAAATGCGAAATCGTGTCGGCAAATTGCTTATGGCCAATGGCCAATCGTCAGAAAACCATAAGCTATCAGCTATAAGCTATAAGCTGTTCATCGGGACTTTCCACAGTTTCGGCGTAAGAATTTTAAGGAATGAAATAGAAAAACTGGGTTATAAAAATAATTTCGTTATTTACGACGAAGACGATACTTTCGCGCTGGCGAAAGATATTAGAAGCGAACTTAACTTTCCCCAAGACAAACTAAAAGCCGTAACGCTTCTTAATATAATTTCCAAAGCCAAAAGTGAACTAAAAGATCTTGAAGAGATTTTAGCCGATTCTGACGAGTTGTATAGAAACCGGATTTTGCGCTTTGGTGAACTCTATGGTCAGCGCTTAAAAACCGCTAATGCTGTTGATTTTGACGATTTGATAACCCTGCCGGTAAAAATTTTTCTAAAATATCCCGATGTTTTAAAAAAATACCAAAATCAATATCAGTATATTTTGGTAGATGAATATCAGGACACCAATCACGCTCAATATAAACTCATAAACGTACTGACAGAAAAATTTAAAAATTTGTTTGTCATTGGCGATCCCGATCAGGCGATTTATGGCTGGCGACAAGCTGATTTCCGGAACATTTTAAATTTTGAGCGCGATTATCCGGGCGCTAAAGTTGTGAAGCTTGAAGAAAATTATCGCTCAACTCAAAATATTTTATCCGCTGCTTCTAAAATTATTTCAAAAAATGTTGAACGGAAAGAAAAAACTCTTTGGACTCAAAATCCGCCCGGCGCTCCTATTGAAGTGACTGAAATGGAAAACGAAGGTGAAGAGGCCGAATTTATCATTAACAAAATACTGGATTTAAACAAAAATCTTAGCCTTGGTCTGGATAAAACGGTTGTAATGTACCGAACCAATGCTCAATCGCGGGCGCTTGAAGAGGCCTGCCTTTACGCTGGCCTGCCCTATCGGGTTATCGGCGCTGTAAAATTTTTCCAAAGAAAAGAGATTAAAGATATAGTGGCGTTTTTGCGTTTGATTCAAAATTCTAACGATGAAATAAGTTTGAAAAGAGTGACGGGCATTTTCGGCAAAAGAGCTTTCGCAAATTTTAAAAGTGAATTCGAAAAATTGAAAGAAATGGCAAAAACATCGTCGCCAGCCGATTTGATTAAGGCCGTAATTAAAAAAACTAACTATTACGATTATTTGTCTTCTAAATTTTCTGGAGCGGGACCAGACGGAGAACTGGAATCTGAATCAAGAATAAAAAATGTCAGAGAATTAATCGGCTTGGCTTTTAAATATGACGGGCTCGCACCGAATGTTGCTTTGAGCGAATTTTTAACCGAATCCGCACTGATGCAGGAAGAAAGGAAAAACGAAAGCGGTGAAAAATTAAATTTGATGACGCTTCATTCGGCAAAAGGATTAGAATTTGATGCGGTTTTTATCGCCGGCCTTGAAGAAGGATTGTTGCCTCATTCACGCTCGGCATTTTCTCTTGAACAACTTGAGGAAGAGCGCCGGCTTTGCTATGTTGGATTAACGCGGGCTAAAAAATATCTCTGGCTTTCGTTTACAAAATACCGGTCGCTTTGGGGAGAAAAAAGCGAGCCATTGCCATCACGGTTTATAATGGAACTGCCGCCCGGATTAGTGAATTTTAGATCACTTAGCGACGGCTATAATTTGCCGGAAATTGAACTGGATTAATACAGCAAAATAACAAACGAAAATCCCCGCAAAAGCGGGGGTTTTCGTTTTCTGGGGCCAAAGTGTTTTTTATGAATTATAACTTTGGGATTTTATCCCCACTAAAGTTTTCTAATGTCGGTAGTAGAAAACTTTAGTGGGCCAAATCCCGCCAAAATTTTTAAATTGGTTTAAAAACTTTGGTGGAGAGGCGAGAGTCCCAGACAATCGTTTTCACGATGTCTAGATACTCTCGCCTCAGTAATCAGCCGAGGAGCCCAACAGCGCGCGCTTCGTCGAGGGTCATGTTGACCTCATCGTCGACGCCGCCGAACGTCTGATCCAGAACTTCCAGAGCCTCTTCGAGATCTTCGACCTCGTAGGGCTCATCGTCCCCGACCCTGACCTCGATGGAGTTGTCGCCGATGGCCGAATCCCTGGTGACGAAGGCAACCGAAGCTACCTTCTTGTCGTCTGAAAGCAGCAGATACTGCTCTGCGACGACACTGTCGTAAGGAAGGTTCGTTACGTGCACAAGCCGATTCACCATGACTGCCTCCTGTTTTTGCCGATACGATATCGGCGTGTTAAGACCAATCGGGGTTTTGAACTGATATTTCCCCGCCAAAATTTACTATCTGTCAACTATTGATTCTCGGAATCAATAGTAAATTTTAGTGGGGAGGCGACCAAACTGCGGTCGCCTCTGTGAGGGTTGTGAGCGAGCTACCTGTCGCGAAGAGCGGCAAGCGCTTGAGACCGACGAACCTCTACCACGCCATTGATGACGTGATAGACCCCGCCCGTCTCTCGTAGCGGAGTTGGAGCTTTCTCCTTCTTCTCCACGCTCTTCTCCCTCTTGGCCGACGTAAATCGGCCGGTTTGATATTTGGCAGAGAACTAATCCTCCTTCACCGAACTCAAACCGAGGCCTTAACCTCGGTTCTACTGTTCGTCGCAGCGCCGGAGTTCGAGCGAACGCCACTTTGGCGCAAGCGCGCTCCCGCTGCGCATCCGGTTCCCCAAGCCATGTCTGCCGCATGGCGAAGGTTTCTCAGGTAGTGCCACCCTCCCGCGTCGAAGGGACGCGTAGTCGGATGACCCGCTCGCCACAAGGAAGACCCCTACAGGCGCCCGAGATTCTCCGATTAGCGGAGAAGGAGGAGCTTAACGTTTTTAAATGTAATAAAAGAACCCTATTAACTCCAAGCACTTACATTGTATCATAATATAACGATATTGTCAAGTAAAATTTATACTTAACTAGATACCCAGTACTTAAGCCAAATTTTGATACAGCTTGTTTTTGTCAAAGATTCCTGACAAACTTACGAGATGGACTTAACACGAATTTCTATTATAAAAAAACTGTTAAAAAAATACAACGCCAAGCCGGAAAAATATCTTGGCCAGCATTTTTTACTGTCAAAAAGAGCGCTACGCAAAACGATTGAAGCGGCAGAAATCAAACCAAAAAACCTGATTATTGAAATCGGGCCTGGCTTGGGAACTTTAACCCAAGAACTTGCTAAGACCGGTGCTAAAATCATCGCCATAGAAAAAGACCCTCTGATGAATCAGGTTCTTAAAGAAACATTAGCCGACTGTAAAAATGTAAAAATCATTCAAGCCGACGTCCGTAATTTATGGGTTTACGAAACCTATAAAGATGGGTATAAAATTGTGGCTAATTTACCTTACAATATCGCGACTTTTTTAATACGATCTTTCCTTGAATCGGATAATCCTCCGAAAATGATGGTTTTGATGATTCAAAAAGAAGTGGCGCAAAGAATTTGCTCTAAACCTCCTCACATGAATCTTCTGGCAGTAAGCACGCAATTTCTTGCTATAGCAGAAATCATAGACTATGTGCCAAAAAATGATTTTTGGCCAAAGCCTAAAGTTGACGCGGCGATAATAAAAATTACACCAAAAGAAAGAACTTCAGCTAAGACCCTAAAAGCGTTTTTTGCGGTTGTAAAAGCCGGGTTTTCCCAGCCGAGAAAACTATTACTAAGCAATCTTGCCAAAAAGTTAAACTTCCCCAAAGAAAGGCTTATTTTAATATTTAAAGATTTAGATATTTCGGAGAAAACAAGGGCGGAAAATTTGGATATTGACCATTGGATGAAACTGGCTTCTCGGGTTATCCACAATTGACAACAATATAAAGCGTTTTTGTGGTATAATTTTATCGTAATATTGTTTTAATGCCCGAAAAAAAATACTTAATCTTTACCGTTATAATCGCCGTTGTTACCATCGGAATTTTTTTGGTTGGTAATAATACCAAAAAAACTTTTTACATCAAAAATGATTTTCTCCGGCCCGCCAAGAACGTTGAATTCGGCAACCTTCAAGATACGATAATTCCTTCAATTCTTAAGGCGCCAAAAAACTTAACCGAAGATTTTGCCGGCTTTTTGGCGAGGGGAATCATTTCAAAAAACAGCGAGTTCAAAGCCGGCGATCTTTTGCCCGGGCCGGGAATAAGCGCACCCAATCCTTCGCAAATCGTCAAAGACTACATTGCAAACGGCTTAAAAACCGCCAATGAAAATATTAAGAATGTTAAACCAACAAACCTAAACATTTCAAACGATAACAGCAAAGATGCTGTAATAAATTATTTACTTGAAACTCAAGTGGCTGTTAGAGACAACTTGAAAGTTTTAATGCCTATTTTAACGGAATTGCAAAAAAATAACGGAGAGGGGAAAGAAAAACTTGTACCGATTATAAGCGACTACGAAGCGGCCGCTAACCGTATGGAAGAAAAACCCATGCCAAGCAATTTAAAAAATTTGATAAGCGATGAAATTCGTTTATTGCGAGTAACAGCTAATATCTTAAAAACCTTCACCAATATTGAGGATGATCCTTTAGCGACCCTTGTGGCCATCGACCAATTCACAATAACAATGACCGAATGGCAAAATTTTCAAAAAGAATTTACTATTTTTGTCGTGAAATTAAGCAAAAGCTAAAAATTTGATGAAATATTTAAAAAAAAATATTCCGACATATTTTATTGCTCTGGCAATTTTGGTGGCTTTATTTTTTCCATTACTCGTTCCTCAGCCAGTAAGAGCACAGACAACGGTAATATGCGCAAATTGTTCAACAGAAGTTAATGCGATATTACAGCTGGCTAAAGAAATAGGAATCTATTCCCAATCAATACTGACACAAATAAACACTGCTGGTATCTGGGCCCAACAATTATTGGAATGGGCTAAAAAAATAGCAACTGAATATTTGAGACGTAAACTGCTCAACATGATTGTTGACCAGATCGTTACTTGGATTCAAGGAGGCGGAAATCCAAAATTTATTACCGACTGGCCGGGATTTTTTAGAGACGCGATTGATCAGGCGGGCGGACAATTCTTAAAAGAAATCGGATTAAGTAGAATATGTTCGGCTTTTAAAGCCCAATTAAGCGCCGGATTTATTCCTATTCCGAAATTTGACACAAGATCGGCCTGCACCTTTAGCCAAGCCGGCGGCAATCTTAATAACTTCTTGAACGATTTCAGAACCGGCGGCTGGGTCGCTTGGCAAGAGATGACGCTAAAGCCGGAAAACAACATTTATGGCACTTATCTTATGGCCTGGGACGAATATGAGGCCGCCCAAGTGGTGGCCGCTAAAGCGGCCGAATCCGAAGCTCAAGCCGGCAGAGGATTTATAAGCGTGAGAAAATGCCTTGAGCCCATAGCTCCTGCAGATGGAGGCGGGTGCGCTAAAAGCGAAATTATTACGCCGGGCGCCACCGTCGGTGATTTAGTGTCAAAGGCCGTTGGCTCGGATATTGATTATATCGTTAACGCCCAGGATTTGGCGGCTTACGTGGCGGCAATTGCCAACGCGATATTAAACAGATTATTTGCCGAAGGAGTGGGCCTTTTACACGCCGGCTTATCCACCAGCCCGCCCCCGCCTTCTAGAATAGTCCAATGTAACGACGGAATAGATAATGATGGCGACGGCAAGATTGATTTTCCGGCAGATCCCGACTGCTTGTTTGCAACGGATACAAATGAAGCGAGCGGCGCAGTGCCAAAACCACAATGCTCTGATGGAATTGATAACGATGGCGACGGTTTGATTGATTTTCCGGCCGATCCCGAATGTATAAGTCCTAACGCCCCAAGTGAATCTATAACACCCGCCCCACAGTGTTCTGATGGAATTGATAACGATGGCGACGGTTTGATTGACTTTCCGGCAGATCCCGGTTGCGTAAATATTTTTGACAGAGATGAAACAGACACTCTTCCGCCACCGCCAACAGGACAAATCAATTGGAATTCGTGGGACGTGATCACACAATCCGGCGCGCCGCAGGCAACAGTAACTTCCGTTTCAGGCGGAGTCACAACCAATATTGAGTTCTATGAATCAACTAATAACTTTGGAGTTGCCAAGGGACCGCTTTTAAGTAACTTTACAATCGGTGCTCATCCGGACGGATTCAATAATCTTCAGTTATTTTGGTGGAGCGCCAACGGAGAAGGCAAACCATATCCGTATGCCGGAAAAAGCACTATAAATAGAGGTTCTGATGTTAATGAGACAAATGCTCAAGCGCCATTGGGAGTAAAGGATCTTCAGTTGCATCCGCCGCAGAATGATCACAATACGGTTGCGGCTTTTAAAATTCCGCAAGGTGGAACATATACTGTGACAAACCTTGGGGTGCGCAAAGTCAGTAATGCGTCCAATCCCAGAAGTGGAACTACGGCACGTTTACGTGTCTTAAATCCACAGGGGACACAGATTACGATGCTCACGGCCAGCAATAATCAGGCCTGGGTAACATCTGCGAATTCTTTATCTCTTCCTAATTTGAGCGCCGGACAATATATCTATTTTGGTGTGGATCGTGATGGAGATTTTGGATGGGATGCAACAGAAGTCTCGTGGACGATCAGTATTGGAAATACACCTCCTCCATCACCAACCTCATTTACGCCAGTTAGTTCAACACAAGAATCTGGATTTTTCAGTCTTGCAAATTATAACAATAAATTATTTGCCGGTTCGTACGGAACGCCAAAATCATATACCTGGGATGACAGCAACTGGGTCGACGTATCGGGAACCATTGGCACGGCGGGGGAATCCGTGTTTGACATGCAAAAATTTTCTGTAGACGGTAATCTTTATGCGGCAACCGAAGGCTTCACGGGGCTGATTTTTAGATTTAATAATTCCACTAATAAATGGGAAACTGCATTTAATACAGGCGGAACAAATACCAACTGTTTCAGCGCCGCGGAATACAGGGGGTATTTATTTGTCGGCTGCAGTCCGTATCCAAACACTAGGATGGCAATTTATAGAACCGCAGACGGCATAAATTGGACGCTTGCCTGGACCACCGACATTCCAAAGGGCGGATTTGTGGTCTATGGAGGCTATCTGTATCTTCTAGGATTTATTGGATCAAGCGGAGTCGCGCTTCGCACCAACGACCCCCTTGCCACTAATTGGCCAGTCGCATTTACCAAACCGGGACGACTTTTTGGAGAGCGAACCGGATATGTATGGAACAACAAATTATACATCGGGTCTACAGAATTGCCATGGAGCAACACGCCGGGAAAGGGCTCAATTCTTATTTGGGATGGAACAAACCTACAAGAAGCATTTAAACCAGCGGCATCTGAAGGAGTGCAATTCTTCTCCGCATTCAAAGAGTTTGGCAATACACTCTATACGCTTTCTTTTGCGGGTTGGCGCGTGTCAACCGGTAATGCAAAACTGTATTCAACAGCGGACGGAGTAACCTGGAAATACGAATATACGTTTCCTGAACCGGAGGGTTGGGATCTTGAGGTTTATAAAAATCATCTCTATGCGGCGACCCGAAAAGATGCCGCCGCAGGCGGCGGTGGAAAAGTGTATAAATCAGAATCCACTCCGCCCAATCCTGCGCCTATCGGCTTTCATGTTCCCACCGACTGCACAGCATCGTACGGCTGGACTTGCGATGCTTCTGACTATAGTGTCCCGCTTACGGTTCACTTCTATGCTGATGGACCGGCCGGAAGTGGCACTCTTTTCGGTGTTACTACAGCAAATATTCCAGCTGAACCTGCTGTAGCGGCGGCTTGCGGAGGCTTTGCTAACCATCGGTTTCAGTTTCCAACTCCCAATTCCCTGAAAACCGGAACAAATCGGTCTATTTACGCCTATGCTATAGATTATCCATCTGCCAATCAAAACCCTCTGCTCACAAGTTCCAGTTCCCCGCAAATTATTAATTGTCAGGTTGTTCAGCCACCGCCAAACTCATTTACGCCGGTCGGCACTACCCCAGATCCGGGCTTCTTCAGTTTGGAAGAATTCAACGGAAAGCTTTTTGCCGGAACCTATGGCCGGCCGCGCTCGTATGAATGGGACGGAACGACGTTTACAGAACACACCGGAGGACAACTTAGAACTGCAGGGGAATCGCTATTTGACATGGTTAAATTTTCCGCGGATGGAAAACTTTACGGCACCACCGAAAACAGCGGGAAGGTTTTCCGCTTCAACCCGGCTATCAACGGATGGGAACTTGTCTATCAAGCTCCTTCGGGCGGCTGGAATAATGCGTATAGCATCGTTGAATACAAAGGCAGTCTTTTCACTGGATTTAATAATTTTCCAGACAGCACCAAAACGCTTGTGGTGCGATACGACGGATCTAACTGGACCACCAGACAAATTGACGGCTTTAATACGCCGCGATTTGGTGTATTTAACAATGACCTGTACATGGTGGGAATGGAATCGGGAAGAAATCGCGCGCAAGCACGAAAAATATCCGATCCTAGCGACACCTCTTGGCCAGTGGCTTTCACTATGCCGGGAATATTTACCGGGCATCCCTACGTCTTCAAAGGCGAACTCTATGTCGGAATGGAAAACGCCCCGAGGCGCGCGGGAACTCTCTATAGATGGAACGGTACGCGCGCAGAAGCAGTATTTACGCCCAGCGACAATCAAGCGGCAATCGTATTTGAATTAAAAGAATTCCAAAATGCACTTTATCTTTTGAGCGGAGTTGAATGGCGAGCATCAAGCGGCAATGCCCAGCTTTATAAATCGCCTGACGGTATAAACTGGACCAAGGTTACGCAATTTGCGGAACCGGAAGGGTGGGCACTTCAAACATATAATGGGGATTTATATGTCGGAACCCGCAAAAATAGCGGCGGAGGAAAGGTATATAAATCTCAATTATGAAAATAGTTTTCCCAATAACTAAATTATTTGCCCCACTAGTCGGTTTTTGTATTGTCATAATCCTTGTATTCAGCCTCGGACACTTTGTGAACGCAGAAGTTGGCAACACATGCAATTGCAATGGGATAGACGTTTGCCTAGCGGGAACATCTTGCCCTAGCAACTGTTCGCTTACTGCCGCATCCAACTGTGAAATCCCAGGTACGGCTCCTAGTTCAAATTTATGGAAAACAGCTACAAATTGGATTACGGGACAAGCCGCTGAAGTCACGCTAAAGGCGTCGGCCGTTATAAGCGTCGCCTTAGGATCTGTTGTCAGCTTAATAATTTATATTGAAGGCCTAATTATAGATTATCTGCTGTCTCCGAATTTCTCATTTACTAAAGCGCCAGTTGTTGAGATTGGTTGGAAGATTACCCGCGATTTGGCGAATATGTTTTTTATTTTGATTCTTCTTATCATTGCTTTTGCGACAGTTTTAAGAATAGAGAGATACGCCCTAAAGCAACTTTTGTGGAAAGTGGTCGTGGCCGCGCTCCTTATCAACTTCAGTTTGGTCATGGCCGGTATTGTGATTGACTTTACCCAAGTTTTAACCAAATTTTTTGTCAATGGCATAACCGGCGGCAGCGGCTCATTTACGACAAAATTTATGTTTAATATGAACATAAACAATTTTTACAAACCGACCAATGATCTTGGGTCCGTAGGTACGGGCTTGGCTAACCTGGGCGAAAGCATGTTCGCCGCCATTGCCGGAATACTTTTAACTTTAATTGCAGGAGTAGTACTGGTATTTGTTTTCGGCGCCACGGCAATATTTCTTATATTAAGAATTATAAATATTTGGGGGCTTCTTATAGTGGCGCCGATTGCCTGGATTTTGTGGATTCTTCCAAACACCTCCGGCCACTTCCAAAAATGGTGGGATTCTTTTATAAAATGGGCTTTTTTTGCGCCGATTTACACTTTCTTTATGTTTTTGGCAACGAAAATCTTTGACAACCAGGGCATGCTAAGCGGCACTTTTATCGGCACTACTCCAACCGGCTGGAACACAAGCGGTCCGGGGCTTACCGTCGCGTCAATGCCTTCGGCCATTTTTCAGTTTATCTTGGTTATCGCCATAATGTTTTACGCTTTAATTTATGCCAAAAGTTTCGGAATAATGGGCGCCAACGCTACTTTTAACACACTTAAAGGGTTTGGCGATAAATCAAAAAACTGGGCGGGAAGACAGCTCCGAAGAGGAGCGCTCGCCGTGGGCGCGCAAAAAGCGGAAGTGGACGCAGCAGGCAAGGTAATAAAACCGGCACAACCGGGATGGGTCCAAAGAGGCGCGGAAAAAGTTGCCGCATGGCCCGGAGGCAAACTTTTAACTGGCGCCGTTTTCAAACAGGTTGAGGCGGAAGCCAAATCGCTTGAAGACGCTCAAAAACAATTCGCCAACTGGAGCGATCAAGCTATTAAAAACTATTTAAAAACTCCGGGCGGTACTACTACCGCGCGGCTTGCAGCCGCTTTAGCGCTTAAAGATAAGGGTAAACTTGGTGATCGGGGAAAGCCCGGTGATCTTAATGAAGATCAAACCAGAGAACTCATAGAGCTTGCCGCAAGATATTCTCCTAAAAATGTTGAGAAACTATTGGAAGTAGTACCGCATCTGGCGCTTGAATTTGGTAAAAAAATAGAAGACATAGTGAAAAAGATAGAAAAAGCCGAACAGATATCGATAGAATCGCTATCACGGAGCGAAGTGGTACTGAACTTAAACCCCACTCAACTTAAAGACATAGCGCTAAAAGCCAATGCCGCCAAAGTGCAAGCAGTTAGAAATACCGCAGAAACCGCATACAACAATTTGATGGCTTCGGATCCGACTCTTGAAATGATGGTTGAGGAAGATATTATTAACGAGCCAAATAAAGATGTTCGTAATAGAAACATGCGCCGTTTGGATGAAAAAGAACGTAAAGTTGTGGGGGCTAGATTTATTACAACAGCGTCGGGTTATGAAACATAAGGTGTTATAATTACTTAAATGCTTGAATTAACAAGAGAAGAAAAAATAAAATTATTGGAAAAATTATCTCCACGCCTTCAGGAGCTCATGACTTCTGAAGACACCGGGGCAAATTTGCTATATCTTGGAAAAAAATACCATCTTTCTGACCATCAAGTCCGCTTGCTTTCAAAAATTTTAGGCGATGTTATTTTGGGTATTATTCCGGCAACGAATTCATCTTCGGAAATTTCTGCAAAAGTGGCTATTGATATACAAACAGCCAATAGCTTAGTTCAAGATCTAAATGATTTGATATTATCTCCTAAGCCAGCACCCGTACAGGTAACCGCGCCGGTCGCGCCTGTTGCGCCGGCTCCAAAGCTCCAAGCTCCGACGACTGACCAATATCGTGAACCGATTAACGGAGTTCCGGAAATCATTGATTTGAGAAAAACCCCGGTTGCTCCGGCTCCAACACCGCCAATGCCTAAACCAACGCCGCCTTTAACTTTTACCAAACCGATAGAGCGCCCTCTTATTGAGGCAGACCCTCATAAAATTATGCCTCCTGCGGTTAGTAAGACAGAACCACTCGTGGTGAGCCGAGTCGAACCATCGCCGCAATATATAATACGCCCGCCGGGATTGCCGCCGACTGATTTTCCTCGCGATGTTTTGGATTTAAGAAAAGATAAAGGAGAATTCTAATGACTCAATATCAAGTCCCACAATTTATAGACATAGAAGACAGAATTATCGGGCCGCTCACGCTCAAACAATTCTTGTATTTGGCTTTTGGCGGCGCCATTCTTTTCGTCACTTGGTTTATTTTCAAATTTTTTATTTGGATAATCATCGCCGTTCCTGTAATTGCCGCGGCTGTGGCTTTTGCTTTTATAAAAATCAATGACCGGCCGTTTGTTTATTTTTTTCTATCGTTTATAAGCTACTACCTGAAACCGAAACTCTATCTTTTTTCAACAATTCCGATAGAATTAAAATATGATACGCCGACTATTAAAGGACCGAAAGAAACTCCGACTCAACCAGAAAAAATAACCCGATCAAAATTAAAGGAATTGGCGCTAAGTTTGGACACTGACGCCAAACGCCAATAGCGCGATACCAATATATTAAATTTATGCCAGAGACACAAAAAACAATTAAAGGGCCGGCGACGCAGGAATTTGTGGTGATAGATGAAATTCGCGAAGATGTTGTTATTTTAAAAAACGGCGGGCTTCGGGCAATTTTAATGACCGGTTCAAGAAATTTGGAGCTTGAATCAACCGATACTCAAAATGCCATTATCAGCCATTACGCCGATTTTGTGAATTCTTTTGATTGGCCGCTCCAAATAATAATCCACTCTAGAAAACTAGACATTAACCCTTATTTAAAATTGCTTGAAGAAAAACTAAAAACGCAGGAAAACGAACTCTTAAAAATCCAGACGGCTGAATACATTGAATTCGTAAAAAGTTTCGTGTCACTTACCAATGTGATGGTTAAAAGATTTTATATTTCCGTGCCATTCGATCCAATTGAATCAAAAACCGAAGGGCCGATTGAAAAACTTACTTCTTTAGTCGGCAAAGCCCAGAAAAAATCTGCGCTTTCGGAAGAAACATTTAAAGAACACCGGAGCCAGCTTTTTCAGAGAGTTGAACATACAATTTTTACATTGGCTCATATCGGCATTAAGGCGTCACAGCTGAAGACAGACGAGCTTATTGAACTGTTTTATAATCTTTATAATCCCGAGGAACTGGAAAAGAAAGAAATACAAATTGCAACTTGATAAAAAATTTATGGCACTACCATTTTTCGGAAAAAAAGAAGAAGTATCGGGCGTTATTACGCCGGAACAGGCCTATCAAAAGGGCTTAATGGCTTTACACGACATTTTAGCGCCTTCGGCTCTGGAGATTAATTCCAATTATTTGCGCCTTGGGAAAAAAATTGTCCAGAATTTTTTCATATTTAATTATCCCCGTTTCCTCAACACCAACTGGTTTGCTTCAATCATCAACTTGGATAAAACGATGGACATAAGCCTTTTTATCCATCCGATTGACACGGGAACGGCTTTGAAAAATCTAAGAAAAAAAGTGGCGCAGGTTGAGTCGGAACTTTCTATGCGCGATGAAAAAGGAATAGTTCGCGACCCGATGCTGGAAACGGCTTATAAAGATCTTGAAGATTTAAGAGACAAGCTCCAGCAGACGCGAGAAAAACTTTTTAAGTTCGGACTTTACATAACCGCCTACGCCGACTCGCTTGAGGAAATGAAAAAAATTGAAACTGTGATCCGCTCAATTTTAGACGCTAAATTGGTCTACAGCAAGCCGGCGGTTTATCAACAGCTTGCGGGCTTTAACTCCACTTTGCCGCTTGCGAGCGATGAACTTGGAATAAATACGACAATGAACTCGGGGCCGATTTCCGCCACTTTCCCTTTTGTTTCTTCGGATTTAACTTCGGACAGCGGAATACTTTACGGCGTCAATCGCCATAATAATTCGCTTGTTCTTTTTGACCGATTTTCACTGGAAAACTCCAATATCGTTGTTTTCGGAAAATCCGGCGGCGGAAAATCTTACGCTTCAAAACTGGAAATTATAAGGTCTCTGATGCTTGGCACCGAAGTTATCGTCATTGATCCTGAAAATGAATACGAATTTCTTGCGGAAACTATTGGTGGCGCTCGTTTTAAAATTTCGCTTACTTCCCAAAATCATTTAAATCCTTTTGATCTCCCAAAACCGCAGAAAGATGAAAATCCAGCGGATCTTTTAAGATCAAATATCATCAATCTTGTGGGTCTTCTAAGAATAATGCTGGGCGGTTTAAGCCCAGAGGAAGACGCTATAATTGATTCCGCCATCACCCAGACTTATGCCAGCCGCGATATAACTCCAGAAACTACAGACTTTTCAAAAACTACGGTGCCGACGATGGCCGACCTTAAAACTATTTTGGATAGCATGGAGGGCGCGCAGTCGCTTTCAAGGCGGCTCGAGAAATACGTTACCGGTTCTTACGCCGGCTTTATGAATACTCCGAGTAATGTGGAAATAAAAAACCAGTTAGCGGTTTTTTCCATCCGGGATATGGAAGAAGAACTCCAGCCGATGGCAATGTATATAGTTCTTCATTTTATCTGGAATAATGTCCGCTCGGAACTTAAGAAAAGAATTCTTATAGTTGACGAGGCCTGGCGGCTTTTAAAATCCGAAGACGGGGCTTCTTTTATGTTTAGCATTGCCAAGCGCTCTAGAAAATATTTTTTGGGAGTAACTACTATCACTCAAGATGTAAATGATTTCTTAAACAGCCCGTATGGAAAACCTATTTTATCCAATTCTTCTTTGCAAATTCTTTTTAAGCAATCGCCGGCGCATGTTGATACCCTCCAAAAAACTTTCAACTTAACCGACGAAGAAAAATTTTTATTGCTTGAATCGGAAGTCGGCGAGGGCCTGTTTTTTGCCGGATTAAAACATGTGGCAATAAAAGTTATCGCTTCATATACCGAAGACCAGATTATAACTTCCGATCCGGCCCAAATTCTTCAGATTGAACAGGCAAAAAAAGATCTGGAAAAGACCGAGGCAGTGGCGCCTTAAATATGGTAAAATACTTTTATGGCACTATCGGAAAAATTAGCAAAAAAAGAAGCGGCCTTTAAAGAGAAAATAACTAAAAAATCGCAAGAAGCCGAAGGAGGCGAGGCAGCCGAAATTGATTCAATGGAATGGCTGATACTATTTATGGGCGCTGGTTATATTGATATTCTGTTTATAATTTTAACTGTCATAGGACTGATACCGGCGATAGGGCAAGTCATTTACGTAATTCTTGATCCGATTCTCAATATGGGCGCAATGGGCATTTTCTGGTTTTATTTACAGCACAAAGGGCTTGGCCATTATTGGTGGCTGGCTTTTGGGGGAGGAATAGCTGATTTAATTCCTCTTGTTAATTGGATCGGATGGATAATAGCGGTTCTAATTCTTTATGCGTTAGTAAAAGCCGAAAAAAATTCTTTGGTCGGAGAAAAAAATATTAAAAAAGCCGCTCAATTAGCATCAAAAATAAAATGAAAAAATTGATAAAAATTTTTATACTGCTATTAGCTATAAGCTGTTTGCCATATGCCGCTTTGGCCCAATTTGGCTTGCCGACAACCAAACCGCCGAGTGCTAATAGCGATGTTAATCTTAGTTGGAACGCGTCAAACGAAGCGCCGGCCGATTATAGAGGTAAAATTCTTCCGACCAAAAATTCCATAATTACGGTGTCGGCTCTGCCGTTTATATACCGGCCCGGCTCAAAAACCTTAATCGGTTCGGGTAGCTTAATTTTCAATTGGTTTACGACCAATAACTTACAATCAGAAAAATCTGGAGTTGGTAAATCCGATCTAAGTTTTCGAGTTGCTGGTTTTCCGGGAAGCGACATTGAAATCCGCTTAGAAATATTGACAGTGGACAAAACAATTTCTTTAAACAAATTCGTCACAATTCCGGTTGTATGGCCTCAAACTTTTATATATCTTACCGACAAGAAAACAGCTCTGCCTTACGGTAAGGCGCTAAAAGATTTAACCGTAAAATCAACAGCCGTTAAGTCGCTTGATTTTGTGGCTGAAAATTATTTTTTCAATTCTCCTAAAGACCAGTTAAAATGGAACTGGTTGGTGAATAATAAGGAAGTAGCGGGAGGAGGAGAAAAACCTTGGTCCGCTGTTTTAAATGTTCCATCAGGCGTCGCCTTGCCGTTTTCTTTTCAAATTAGAACGGCTGCCAAAAATCCGCAGAATAATTTAGAAAGCGCCGGGTCAACTATAAATTTAGAGATAAAATGAAGAAATATATTTTTATAATAATTTTGCTATTTGCTATTAGCTATACGCTATACCCTGCCCTGGCTCAATACCAGCTTGATACCGGCCTGCCGAATGCGCCTAGCGGAACAACGTTGCCGGCAGGAAGCGAATTACCTTCCTATATTAGATATCTTTTTATCTTCGGCTTGGGGAGCATCGGGATTTTAGCGCTTGGTGTGATGATGTTTGGCGGCATCCAATATATTTTAGCGGCCGGAAACGCGGCTAAGACAGAAGAAGCCAAGGCTTGGATTCAACAGGCGCTTTTAGGCCTTGGCCTGCTTTTAGTTTCTTATTTACTTCTTAGAACAATAAACCCGGATTTAGTAAATTTGCAAAACCCTAATCTGTTACAATAAACATGTCACGAAAAACTTTATACATAATTTTGATAGTTATCAGCAGCCTCATTATAATCGGCGGATTGGTTTGGTATTTTCTATCAAGGCCAAAGAAAATGTCGCCGCCCGGAGCTAATTTTACGATAAACGGCCAGCCGGTTACAACTAATGAAAGTAAACTAAAGACAATAAGCAACGGTCCGGTGATTGCCGCCAAGTTAAGCGGCGAAACGCTTTTGTTCTATGATTTTTCCGGGCAGCTTTGGCAAATACCGGTAGGGGCGACTAATCCGGTCGCTGTTGACCAAACATCTATAAGTAATCCAGCGGACATAGTCTGGTCTTTAGATCTTAGAAATATCGTTAAATCCGGAAGCGAACAAAACGATACCAAATATATTTTTTCCGATTTCACTACAAAAACTCTGGTCAATTTAAAAAGCGGAATCAAATCGCTGGCATTTTCGCTCGACGGAAAAAAAATCGTTTATTATATTTTTGAAAACCTTAAAAGCAACAGCTTGTTTACAAGCGATCCGGACGGCAGAAATCAAAAAACATTAATCGGTTCTTTGAAATTGCGCGACACGGTTTTAGCGTGGCCCAAAATAAGTCAAATAAGTTTAACAGTCAGACCAAGTGGTTTGACTCCTGGCAGCGTCTGGACCTTAGACGCAAGAAATCTTGTATTTACCAAGATGCTTGGAGGGCTTAACGGTTTGGAAACATTATGGGCGCCGGACGGCAATAGTTTTATTTATTCCTATACCGATCAAAACGGCTACAATCCTAAATTAGCGATATACAATAAAAAAGGCGAAAAAAAGCACTTAAACGACATTTCAACGGTGATTGACAAATGCGCCTGGGCGAGCGATTCAATAAATGTATTTTGCGCCGTGCCTAAAAACTGGCCCGAGGGAATGGTTTTACCCGACGATTATTATAAAAGAGTGAATTTAACAGTTGATGATGTTTGGAAAATTAATACCGAAACTGGAGAAAAAAATCTACTGGCGTCGGACTTGGGAGACATTAAAAATCTTATAATTGACAATAGTGAAAGCAACATATTCTTTATTAACAGAAGCGACCAGGTTTTATATAAATTAAACTTACGGTAAGAACGGTTTATTGAATATATTTAACCACGACTCGTCTTTCTTCCCCTTCTCCGGTGCTTTCCGTTTTTATATCCGGATGGGCTGCCAGTTCGGTATGAATAATCCTCCGATCATATGACGTCATTGGCTCTAAAACCACTTCGCGCCTATAAAATCTGGATTTGTGAGCGGCTTTCTTAGCTAACTCTTTAAGCGAGCCGTCTCTTAAACTCCGGTAATTATTTATATCAAGATGAAAAAACGGTGCTTCGTTTAATTTTTTTTTGAGTATCAGACGTAAAACCGTTTCAAATACGCCAATATTGCGGCCCCGTTCGCCTATGTACGAACTGGGATCATCGGTCAAAAAGCAAATACTAAGAGACTGGTCACTTCCGGTTTCAATAATTTTTATTTCAAAATTTGAAGCTCCCGTTTTTGCGAAAAATTCATTTGTTATATCTTTAATTTTTTCAAGATTTTCGGTCATTTTTTTGAGTAATATATTGTTGTAGCAAAGTCATCAGAGTAACAACGACCCAATAAAGAGGAAGGGCAGAAGGCAGATTCCAGAAAATTATTACACTTAAAATAGGCCCAAAATAAAGCATCTGCTGAGACATTATGCGGCTAAAATCAGCGGTCCCGGCGGGGGGCTTGCCCTCCGTAGCCCCGCTTTGCGGGGCGGAGGAGGGCATAATCATTTTTGTCTGAAAGTACTGCAACGCTCCGGCTATAATGGCTAATAGCATATTTCGCTTGGTTAAATCAAATACCCCAAGGAAAATCGTCTGAATTTCGCCTGGTATTTTTACAAAAAAATAAAGTAGATCATGATTTATCCTCGTCCCGGCTAAAAACACCCTCCACAATGCAATTATAATAGGAATTTGTATAAGCAGCGGCAGAAAACCGCTAAGAGGATTAATTTTATTTTCCGAATACAGAGCCATCAGCGCCTTGGCTTTGGCTTCTTTATCATTTTTAAATTTTTTATTAATTTCCTCTATCTTAGGTTTCAATTTTTCCAAGACCTTTTGACTTTTAATACTTTTACCGGTAAGAGGCCAGAGCGCCAACCGAATTAAAACCGTTAAGACAACGATAGAAAAACCCAAATCGTGATTTGGAATGATGTTAGATAAAAAAATTAAGGCGTTAAGTAACGGCTGGTAAAATATTAAATTAAAAAGATAAGATATCATTTTTTATCAGTAACTCCTTTAAATTATCCAAAATGTTTTTATAATCCTGTTTTTCTTTAATCGCTTCTTTTGGCCAGATTACGATATCATATCCCGGTTTTATCTTTTTAAACAAAAAAAATGCCGCCGCCCTTAGCCGCCTTTTAACCAAGTTTCTCTTTGACGCTTTTTTATAAAACTTAGTGCTAACAACAAACCCGAACCGAGTGAAATTTTGATGATTTTTTACAAATTTCATTCTGATAAGCTGATTTTCGCAGGTTCTGCCCTTGCTAAAAACATTCCTAAAGTCGCTAATTGCCGTTAAACGATTGATTTTGGAAAGCATATACTTAAATTTAGACAAAACCCCTAAACAGCTAATCGACGGCGATTTTTTCGCCTCCGCCTTAAAATAACCGCTTTTCCGCCCTTACTCTTCATCCTTGTAAAAAATCCATGTTTGCGCTGTCTTTTTATTTTTTTTGGATTGTAGGTTTTACTCATACTTTTATATTTTTATAACACGAAGATTGATATTGCGTCAAACATTTTAAATAACTTATACTTTTCCACAGAACATCCCCAGGTTATTAACTTTTTTATGACTGAAAATATTCTTAAGACTTTTTAATTTAATGATATACTGGAAGTATGGATTTTAATGAATTATGGAAAGCGGTTCTAGGAGAGATAGAACTGCAAATTTCAAAAGCAAATTTTAAAACTTGGCTTCAAAACACCGCTATTATAGATAAAAAAGACGGCGTTGTTACTATTGCCGTGCCTAATGGCTTTACTAAAGAATGGCTGGAAAACAAATATCATAAATTTATTCTAAGATCTTTAAGAAATATTCAGTCGGATATTAAAGAGGTTACTTATCAAATCAGTCAAAAACAAATAAAAGACCTTGATAATAATAAAAAATTGTCCAAAGAAGAGGACGTAATTTCAAAGAAACAGCTCGATTTTGTCGAACTTAACGTGGATACGGAGACAAATTTAAATCCTCGATACGATTTTGATAACTTTATTGTCGGCCCTTCAAATGAATTGGCTCACGCCGCGGCTATAGCCGTAACTAAAAATTTAGGAAAAAATTACAATCCTCTTTTCATCTACGGGGGAGTGGGTTTGGGTAAAACCCATTTAATACAATCAATAGGCCATGCTGTTAAAAAAGAACATCCCAATAAAAAAATAAAATACGTTACTTCCGAAAGATTTACTTCAGAAGTAGTTTCTACTTTAAGATCCGGCGCCTTAAGACCTAATAATATTGATGCTTTTAAAAAAAGATGGCGCGAAATTGATCTTTTAATCATAGATGATATCCAGTTTTTAGCCGGCAAAGAAAGGACTCAAGAAGAATTTTTCCATATTTTTAACGCTCTCTACGACGTTGGAAAACAAGTTGTAATTTCGTCAGACCGGCCGCCAAAATCAATCCAAAATATGGAAGAAAGACTAAGATCCCGTTTTGAAGGAGGGATGATTGCCGATATATCATATCCCGATCTTGAAACTAGAATAGCAATTTTAAAAGCTAAAGCTCATGAGAAAGGATTTCAAGCTTCAGATGAGGCTTATGAATTTATCGCTTCTAATATAAAAAAGAATGTGAGAGAGCTTGAAGGAGCCCTAAACCGACTGATAATAAATCACCGAGATGACCAAAAAGAATTTACCTTGGTTGAAGTTAAGAAGAACTTAAATTCAATGATAAATACTCCTAAAAAAATCACTACCTTTAAAAATATTATTAAAGCTGTGGCGGAATTTTACGATATTAACGAGAAAGATCTTTTAGAGCGTTCTAGAAAAAAAGAAATAGTCAAACCCAGACAAATAATAATGTACTTATTAAGAGAAGAATTAAAAAGTTCTTTTCCATTTATCGGAATGAAAATAGGTGGTCGGGATCATACTACAGCTATTCACGCGTGTGAAAAAATAAAAAAAGAACTCGACTCCGACCCAACCCTGGTCGATGAAATTAATATAATAAAAGAAAAACTTTATCTTGTTTAAAACATTGTGGAAAAACTGATTATAAATAATAACTAATATTGAGCTAATAAAATTAGAAACAGAATATATACTGTTTATTAACAAAATTATTAACAAGTTAAGCGAGAAAAAAAGAGCTTAGATAACAAATAAATAAGGTTTATACACTTAAAAAAAATTCTCTAATAATAATTATCATTAGTTTTTTAAATAATAAATAATAACAGTGATAACAATAAAAAAATGATTGCTACTTGTTTAAAAGAAAACTTAAAAGAAAATTTAGACAACGCCTTAAGAATTGTTAAATACAATTCTACTTTGCCTATATTAAATAATCTTTTAATCGCCACTGATAAAGGAAGGTTGAGAATTTCTTCAACCGATTTGGAAATTGGTTTTTCTTCTTTAATATCTTCAAAAATTGAAAAAGAAGGCAGTATAACAGTACCGGCCCAATTATTAAGCCAATTTGTTAATAATTTACCGAATAAACAAATAACTCTTGAGAAAAAAGATTTAAAACTTAATCTTAACTGCGACAATATTAAAGCGTCTATAAATGGTTTGAGCTCCGATGATTTTCCGATTATCCCGAAGTTGAAGAATTCTTCGGTTTTGAATATAAATTCAAAAATTCTTAAAAACGTTTTATCAAGCGTAATTAATTCTACTGCTTTATCCGATAGCCGACCGGAAATATCAAGTATTTACATTAAAGTTGAACCTGATCAAATTAAGTTTATCGCTACCGACAGTTTCCGTTTGGCGCACAAAACTTTGTTTTTGTCAGAAGTTTTGAAAGAAAAGGTAAAAATTGATGTTTCTAAATTACAAAATATTATTCTGCCCTTAAGAACCGCTAACGAAATAATACGCATATTAGGAGACAAGGATAGTAATGTTGAAATTACAATTGATCAAAATCAAATTAAGTTTGAGTTTGACGACATGTATCTTGTTTCGCGGTTGGTTGAAGGAAGTTATCCGGATTATGAAGCGATTATTCCCAAGTCATTTGAAACTAAATGTTATGTTTCAAAGAATGATTTGGAAGAAGTGGTAAAACTGGCAGGATGTTTTTCTTCCCGTCTTAATGATATTATTTTGAAAACAAATTCTAACAAATCATATCTTGAAGTTTTTTCAAACCATGCCGAATTTGGAAATCATGAGGCGAGAATAAATTCGGAAGTTAAAGGTAAAGACGTAAGTGTTGTTTTCAACTGGCGATATGTCTTAGATGGTTTAAAAAACATCAATGAAGACGATTTAATTTTTGAATTTAATGGAGATCAAAAACCTGCGATGATAAAGCCGATAAAAGAAACAGATTTCTTTTATATTTTGATGCCGATAAGAAATACTTAATTATCATAATCTTTCGGAAGTTGATTGTAAGCGGTCGGAAAATTGTTTTTTAGCCAATTCTGCAGGGAAGCTTCCCAGTTTTTATATTGAGAATCGCTTTCCGGGTTAGGAGGAGGATCGCCTCTCGGGTCTTTTTTATTTAACCAATAAAAAATTTCATGAATTTCGGTAAAATTTCTTTCTTCAATCAAGTTGGTCGGAGTTTTTTCGGTCGCCAAAAGCCCGTTATTTTTATTTACTTTCAACTTTGATGAAATTTGATACTGGCCGTTTAAAATCGGTTTTTCGGTAATAATAGGATCTGGTTTTGTAAAATTTTCTATGGGGGTGTCTTTTAATGCCTGAACCATAAATCCATGCCATATCGGTCCGGCGGCCATAACACCGGCGCCGCCTTTTTCAATCGGTGTATTGTCATTATTTCCAGTCCAAACTCCAGCCACAAGCGATGGTGTATAGCCCACAATCCAAGCGTCTCTCGCTTTTGTTTCATCGCTGGGATCCTGGGTGGTTCCGGTTTTTGCCGCCGCATGCCGTTCGCCAAGCGACAGCGGACTGTATAATCCAAATATCGGCGCCCGGGCGTTATTATCGGAAAGAATATCGTTAATTACTCTGGCCACCTGTTCGTTTATAATTTTTTGGCCATTGTCTGTATATTCTTCAAGTATTCGGCCGTTCCCATCTTCAACTTTAATAATTCCCGTCGGATCATGTTTTATACCTTCTTGGCTGAAGACCCCATAAGCCGAAACCATTTCTAAAAGTTTTACTTCAGCGCTGCCCAAAACCAAAGAAAGGCCATAGCGCGACCGGTCTTTTAAAGTGGTTATTCCCAGGCTTTCTGCCGTATTTATTGAGTCATTTATTCCGGCAAGATAAAGAATTTTAACGGAGGGGAGATTTAAAGAATTAGATAATGCTTGTTTTAAAGTTACCGGTCCTCTAAATCGGCCGTCATAATTTTTTGGATGATAACAAGTTTTGGGATCAACTCCCGGTTCGGCAATTCCATCCCAAGAGCAAAGAGGATTAAATTCGGTGGGGACATCCCAAATTACCGTATCCGGCGTAAAGCCGTTACTGATAGCCGTCGCGTAAACAAAAGGCTTAAAAGACGATCCCGGCTGGCGCAAACTGGTTGCCACATTAACATTGGGTTCAAATTGACAGGTTTTTCCTGGCTCGCAATCTTTCGGTTCCGGTTCTCCCCAATAATTTTTTGATCCGACCATGGCCAGAATCTGGCCGGTTTTTGGATTTATTGCTACCAGAGCGGCGTTTTTGGTATTATAAATTTCATTGCGTTTGGCGCCTTCTTCAATCGCTTTTTCGGCGATTCTTTGGAAATCAAGATTAAGAGTGGTGGTTACTCTTAATCCTCCTTTCTCCACGAAGTCTTCGCCGTACTTGTTATTTAAATATTCTCTTATAAACATTACAAAATGCGGCGCGATAATGCCGGTTTTCTGGCCCACAAAATTAACGGTTGTTTTTTTGGCCTTTTCAAAATCTTCACCTGTAATATATTTTAAATCGTGCAGCCGGTTTAAAGTATAATTTGCCCGCGATTTCAGTTCACCGGCATGGGTGCCGTAAGGCGAGTAATAAGACGGCGCCTTGGGAAGAGCGGCTAAATAAGCGGCTTCCGTTATGTTAAGTTCTTTGGCTGTTTTGTTAAAGTAAGTTAAAGAAGCGGCTTCAATGCCGTAAGCGTTTGAACCGTAAGGAATTTGATTTAAGTAAAAATTAAGGATTTCATTTTTGGAATACCTTCTTTCCAAAGCCACCGCTAAAATCATTTCTTTGATTTTTCGGCTGAAAGTGCGTTCGGAGGTAAGATACGCGTTTTTAATAAGTTGTTGAGTAATACTTGATCCGCCCTCGGTTATTTTGGTGCCTCTGATGTCGGCGAGTACCGCCCGAAAAATACCGCGAAAATTAATACCCGAATGTTTGTAAAAATCGGCGTCCTCGGCCGCTATAGTGGCGTCTTTTACTATTTGCGGAATTTTATCAAAAGGAATAACGGTACGCTTTTCTTCTCCATGAATTTCATAAAGTAGCGTTTTATCGTCGCGGTCATATATTTTGGTTGACTGTATAACCCTTCTGTCTTGCCAAGCGTTGGGATCTGGGAGAAAGCGGCTGTAATAGAAAAAAACTGAAATAAATAAAATAACCGCCGCGAAAAGCGAGATGATGCCCCAAAAAGCGAAATAAGACAAGATTTTATAAAATCTATTCATTTTTCTTATTTTAGCATTATTTTTATGTTTGCCAAGAGAGGCGATAATTTGGTATGGTAGGGGTTGTGAAAGTTATCACTAATAAAGAAAAAGTTCAAATTCTTTTAACCAGAGCGGTTTCCAATGTTCTGGTTTTTGATCATCTGAAAAAACAGTTGCTGTCGGGTCAAAAATTAAGAATAAAATTAGGCATAGACCCTACTGCTCCGGATATCCATTTGGGACATTCCGTGCCTCTTATGAAACTAAAACAATTTCAGGAGTTAGGCCATAAAGCCGTATTGATAATCGGCGATTTTACGGCCAGAATCGGCGATCCAACTGGCCGTGTTGAGGCGAGAAAGATGTTATCTGTTATAGAAATAAAAAGAAATATGAAGAGTTATCTTGAGCAGGCCGGGAAGATATTAGATATTGAAAAAACGGAAATTCGTTACAACAATGAATGGTTTGGAAAAATGAAAGCGGCGAATTTTTACGAATTAGCCGGCAAAGTAACAGTACAGCAGATTCTAAAGAGAGAAGATTTCAGGAAAAGAATTGAAAATGATAAAGACATAACTGCGAATGAAATGATGTATCCGATATTCCAGGGCTATGATTCCGTTATGGTAAAAGCCGATGTTGAAATAGGCGGCGAGGACCAGCTGGTAAATCTTTTAATGGGTAGAAGAATTCAGCGTGCTTATGGAATGAGAGAGCAGGATATTTTAACAACATGGTTAATTGAAGGCACCGACGGCGAAAGAAAAATGAGTAAAAGTCTTGGTAATTATATTGCCATATCCGAAAAACCAGGCGATATGTTTGGTAAAGTAATGTCTATCCCAGATTCTCTGATTATTAAATATTTTAAAGCTCTAACTCAAATAGACGGCGATAAAATAGATAAAATTGAATCAGATATGGAGGCTAAAAAGTTAAATCCTAAAGATTCAAAAACTCAATTGGCTTACGAAATTGTAAAAATTTATCATGGCAAGGAAAAAGCCAATAAGGCGACACAGGAATTTAAACGTGTATTTCAAAAACATGAACTACCGGAAGATATTCCCGAATTCCCTCAGCCTTTAGGTGGATTTTGGAATATTGTTGACTTATTGCATCATGTTTTTATTACTGAATTTTCTAAAACGCGGATTCGTCGACTACTTTTTGAAGGAGCGGTTAAAGTAGATCGTAAGATAGTTAATCAATACGAAATGATAAATATGGATTCTAAATCAGAACTGATAATTCAGGTTGGTCCGAAAAATTTTATGAAGATAAAGAGTGCAAAAAAATAATAAAACAACCCCGCAACTGCGGGGTTGTTTTATAGTTCTTTTGTGTCAGAATCCTCGGTCTCCTCAAGCTCTTCAAGCTCATCGAAACTAACCTCTTCTATTCCCGGAGTTTTTGGTTTTTCGTCATCCTCACCCAGTTCTTTAACTGTTTCATCTTCCAATTCCGTGTCCAAATCGGCATCTTCGTTTTGATTGTATGGATGTTTTTTGTCCATATTATGATAGTTTATTTTGCTAATTTTAAGGCTAATTTTTAAGTTTGGGATTAGTATAGCAAGCGGTAAGGGCGATGGCAATAGCGTCGGCGGCATCGTCTGGTTTGGGTATTTTTTCAAGTTTTAAGATTTTCATGACCATTTTTTGCACCTGATATTTTTCCGCCTTGCCATATCCGGTAACGGCAGTTTTTACTTCGAGCGGTGTAAATTCCGTAACTTCACGATTCATTAAATTTGCGCAATTAATAATAACGCCCCGCGCTTCGGAAACCGAGAGAGCCGTCTTAACGTTTTTTGTAAAAAAAAGTTTTTCAATCGCTAAAGTTTGTGGATTGTATTTTGAAATCAACTTCGAAATTAACTCGGAAATTATTTTAAGTCGCTCCACCTGATTTTTATTTTTTATTTCCAAACAGCCGTAATTTATTAATTCGGCTTCGCCGTCCACCTTATTTATTATGGAATAACCTATTCGTGCTGTGCCCGGGTCAATTCCCAGTATTATCATAGATTTCGTTTACATCTTGTTGTTCGTCGAGCGCCCCGTAAAGCGCTTCCAATTCTTTTTTAACATTTTCATTATCGATTTTTAGGGGCGTATTCGGAACCCAATCGGCACCTTCTCGTCTGAACATCCACTGGAGAGAACTCACTTCGGCAAATTTAGCATTATGTTCTAAAAGTATTTGTTTAATTTCCGCCAAAGTGCGGTTTTTATTATCGGTTATCGCTGTAATTAAAATTGCCACTCCGCCGGGGCCAAAAGCGCCGTAAGTGACTTCTTCTAGAGCGGCGCCGGCGATTTCTCCGGTGCCGCGCTTTATGGCCCGTTCAATATTGTCTTTTGGTAGGTTCACCTCGCGGGCTTTTTCCATTACGGCTCTCAGCGTTGGATTCTTGTCGGGGTCGCCGCCTTTCCTTGCGGCAATGGTAATAAGCGAAGATATTTTAGAAAAAACTTTGGATTTTTTTGCATCCGTCAGCGCTTTCTTATGTTTAATTGTCGACCATTTAGAATGTCCAGACATGATACTGATGATTTTCAATAAGTTTGCTAGTTATGTCAAGAACTTGACAAATTCTGCCAGTTTGCTATACTAAACAATAGTTTCGAAACCGGTTCCGAACCCGGGACTAAAATCGGAGCTATAGTCTCAAAACCCCTTTTATAAACCAGTACCGGACCTGGGACTAAGACCGGACGGCCCTAGCGCACACTTTCGCGCGAGGGCTTTTTTCTTTATTGGTGGAATAAGATTCTATTTAAAGCAAATTCTGGTTTTCAGCCGGCGGTTTTAGTCCCAAGTGTTCGTAGGCGAATTTAGTGGCGATGCGGCCGCGAGATGTTCTTTGCAAAAATCCGATTTGTAAGAGATACGGTTCGTAGATGTCTTCAATTGTTTCTAACTCTTCGGAAGTGGCCGCCGAGAGTGCCTGAAGGCCGGCCGGCCCGCCGTTAAATTTTTTAATAATTGTTTCAAGCAAACGCCGGTCGGTTGATTCAAGGCCAATTGCATCAACTTCCATTAAACGAAGCGCTTTTTGGGTAATTTCTTCGTTAATTATTCCGTCTCCTTCCACTTCGGCATAATCTCGCACTCTCTTTAAAAGCCGATTAGCTACTCGTGGGGTAAATCTTGATGAGCTTGCAATTAATTTTAAAGCCCCGACTTCAGTCTTGAGATTCATCAAGCCAGCCGATCTTTTTAAGATGTTTTCAATGTCTTCAATGCCGTAAAAATCTAGTCTAAAAGTAGCACCAAAGCGGGAGCGCAGGGGATTAGACAATAATCCGGCGCGGGTAGTGGCTGCGATAAGAGAAAACGCCGGCAAATCCAATTGAAGGGTTCTGGCTGAAGGCCCCTTGCCGATAATAATATGGAGCATCCGATTTTCCATTGCCGGATAAAGAATTTCTTCAACCGTTTTATTAAGGCGATGAGCTTCGTCAATGAATAAAATATCGCCCGAATTAAGATTGGTTAGAATTGAAGCCAGATCGCCGACTTTTTCAATAGCGGGCCCGGAAGTTATCTTGATGTTGGCATTCATTTCCCGCGCTATAATGTAGGCCAAAGTGGTTTTTCCTAAACCAGCCGGCCCATATAAAAGAAGATGGTCTATAGATTCAGAACGTTTTTTTGCCGCTTCAATCAGGATTTTTAAACCTGTTTTAATCTTTTCTTGGCCGATGTATTCGTTCCAATCGCGTGGCCTTAAAGATTGATCCAAAGTGCGGTCTTCGGGCTTTAATTTTGGGGTTGTAGTGCTATTAAGCTCCATTTGACAATTCTAATAATTTTATGTATAATTTAAGCCAATCAAGATTTTAACATTTTTGGACTTGTTCCTAGTAACCTCGAGGCAATAAAGACTCTATTTAAACCATAAGGTCTTTCTGGGGGCTTTTCCATGTCGGGTGATCTGGTTCCGACTGGATCATTGCACAATTTAGTCCTATCCCTTCAAGCTGGCTTGAAGGACCATTGCCTCGAGATTACTAGGCGCAACAATCTACTCCGATTCTTTTAAAACTTTCCAAAGAGTACCCAAAATCCTGCCCGCTTCTTCAATCGTGGTAACGCCGCGGATTATTTTTATTACGGCGTCCTGAATCATTGAAACCATCCCGGTCTTTTTCGCCGCTTCTATTAGTTGCGATTCAGCCGGAGAACTCAATATCAGTCTTTCAATATCGTCTGTAATCTCAAAAAGTTCCATTACGGCCACCCTACCCAAATAACCGCCATGGCATTCGTTACACCCTTTTGCTTCTGAAATTAAAATTTTATCGTTAAGTTCAATATTTTTTACTCTTGGGGGCAAACCTTGTAAAATATCTTTGAATTTTACAAGCTCGTCCTCGGTAATAGGCCGTTTCTTGGCGCATTTGGGGCAGACGCGGCGCAGTAATCGCTGAGCCATTAAAAGGTTTATAGCTGGAGCGATAATGGGCGGTTTAATGCCCAAGTCAATCAATCGGGGAATGGCGCCGATGGCGTCGTTGGTGTGGATCGTTGAAAATACTAAATGGCCCGTTAAAGCGGCGTGCATGGCAATTTCCGCCGTTTCAAAATCTCTTATTTCTCCGACCAAAATAACATCAGGATCCTGTCTGACAATTGAACGCAGGCCGTTTTCAAAAGTATAGCCCTTATCCGGCGCCACTTGGGTTTGGGCGACTCCTTCAATATGATATTCAATCGGATCTTCAATAGTGATTATTTTAATATCCGGCGAGAGCACTTTCTTGATAAACGCGTAAAGCGTCGTAGTTTTTCCGGAACCAGTCGGACCGGTGGTAAGAATCATCCCGGTCGGAGCGCTCAATTGTTTTTCAATAACTTCCAGATCGTCTTCTCTGATCCCGAGGTCTTTCAAGTCAAAGGATACTGCGCTTGGATCAAGCACGCGCATAACGATATTTTCGCCGTAAGCGCCGGGCAAAATCGAAGTTCTGATTTCTATATCCCTTCCGCCGATAGTAATGGTGAATCGGCCGTCTTGAGATTTTTCATGAATGTTTAATTTAACTCCGGAAAGAAGTTTTATCCGGTTTAAAACCAAGTGATATATATCGGCGGGCATAAAAACTACGTCTTCTAAAACGCCATCGCGGCGGAATCTTAAGCGAATTGTGTCTTTTTCCGGTTCAAAATGGATGTCGGAAGATTTAAGAATTAAAGCGCCGGCTAAAGCCGCCTCAACTATTTCTGTAGCTTTTGATTCAAAAAGATGCTCGGCAATTTTTTTAAAACTTTCCAAGTCAACAATTTCCTTCTGGAATCTGATAAGGCCTTCTTTTGAAATTTCAACCTGGCCGGTTATTTCTACGGCTTCGCGCAGCGGCGGGTAATGCGAAAGTGCTTTTTTAAAGTTTGTTTGAGAAATTACAAAAATCTTTACAGTGTACCCAGTTTTTTGCAGCTCGGCGACGAGTGCTTGCGTTTCTTTGTTAGTGGGATCTAAAACAGCAAGGTGGAGCGTTTTAACTTTACTGTTGATTATAGCCGCTTTGGCTTTTTTGGTTTTTTCTTTTGATATTAATTTCAAAGCATCGCTGTCAATAGGAACGGCGGATAAATTAAGGTAGGGAAAATCGGTTTTTTCCGCTAGTTGTTTGGCGCGATTTTCTTCCTCTTCGCGGTGGACTTTTTCTAAAAATTCCTCTTGTTTTTTCTCTTCGCCTAAAGTCATCATATTTTAGTCCCAAATTCTAATTTCTATTTTAATTGTCCAATTTTATGTCTTGCTTTACAAGAAATTTATCCCCACACCGTAGCGCTCTTTAAAGTTGGGGTCAACTAAAACTGTGGATAACATTGCTATGGCAGCATTTTTTTTGTTAGTATGGGCGCATGGAAATTATTGCTAAATCGGCAAGTGGAACAAAAAGAACGGCGGCCTTATTGGCGAAAAAGGTAAAAGAACAACCGCTTTCAAAGGTTGCGCTTATTATAGCCTTGGAAGGGAATTTGGGCTCCGGTAAAACTACTTTTGTTCAAGGACTTGCCGAAGAGCTTGGGGTAAAAGAAAATGTTTTAAGCCCAACTTTCGTGATTCAAAAGGATTTTCCGCTTTCTCTTAAAAATTTTCAGAATCTTTATCATATTGATGCTTACCGGTTGAAAAATTATAAAGAACTTTTAGATTTAGGATTTGCAGATTTAATTAAAAATCCGGAAAATCTCATTATTATTGAATGGGCGGATAAGGTTAGAAAAATTCTTCCACGAGATATTATAAAAATAAAGTTTGAAAATTTGGGAGGAAACAAAAGAAAGATTATAATCTATTTTTAGACAATTCCATATTTGTTTTCAGAGCGGGTTATGAGCGCGAGCGGGCATGGTGTCCCGCGAAGCGGGACGAGCGAGCGCGAAGCCCTGAGTGCGCCTCGCTGGGGCGCGCGAGGAAAGCGAGAAAATAAATATGAGATTGTCTTTACCATATGAAAAAATTTATTCTCATAGACGCTTACGCTCTTATCCATCGGGCTTATCACGCCCTTCCTCCTTTAACCACTAAAAATGGCGAAATTATAAACGCCGTTTTTGGTTTTTCTTCCATTCTCATCAAGGTCATTAATGAATTTAAACCCGATTATATCGCGGCGGCCTTTGACTTGCCGGAACCGACTTTCCGCCATAAGGAATACAAAGAATATAAAGCAACGCGAAAAGAAGCGCCGCCGGATTTATATCCGCAGGTCCCGATAGTGAAAAAAGTTTTGAATGCTTTTGATGTGCCGATATATGAAAAATCCGGGTTTGAAGCAGACGATATCATCGGCACAATTTCCCAAAAACTAAGGGGAAAAGATATTGAAGTTTTAATTCTTACCGGTGATATGGATACGCTCCAGCTTGTCGGCGGCAATATAAAAGTTTATACGCCAAAAAGAGGATTGAGCGATACGGTAATATATGATGAAAGGAAAGTAATTGAGAGATTTGAGGGCTTAAAACCCGAACAGTTAACTGACTTTAAAGGACTTAGGGGCGATCCATCGGATAATATTCCCGGAGTTAAGGGCGTAGGGGAGAAAACTGCCATAACTTTGCTCAACCGTTATAAAACAATTGAAAAACTTTATGACGCGATAGAAAAAAACAAAACAACAGATATTAGCCCGGCAGTTTTTGAAAAATTAAAAACGGGGAAAAAAGCCGCGTTTTTCTCAAAAAAATTGACAACGTTAAATCTAAAAGTTCCGATAGAATTTAACCTTAAAAAAAATGAATTCGGGAAATTTGATAAAAATAAATTAGTGGAACTTTTTAAAGATTTAGGCTTTGTCACGCTGATTGCCAGGCTTAAATTGTCTGGCCCCGCCATTGGCGGGGCAGGCGAGCAAGGTATGTTGGCCTTGCCCCCAATGGGACATAAAATGAAATATTTTAAAGTCCCGCAAAACGTTAGTTTTGAAAAGTTAAATCAAGAGTTAAAAAAAGCTCGTGAAATTTATTTGTCATATCGATTAAACGATAAAAGCGAATTAGAAACCCTTGTTTTAGAAGGCAACGGCAAAGCATACTATTTGAGTAGCGGATTTTTCAGCATTAAAGATATTTTTGCGAGTGGAGAAATAAAAAAAATCGGCCATGATTTTAAACCCTTAATCAAAGCGTTATTTAAAGAAAAAATTATTTTGCATGGCCTGGATTTTGACACAATGATTGCCGCTTACGTTTTAAATCCCGGCGAGCGAGATTACAGTCTTGAAAAGGTAAGTATCAGGGAATTAGACACTCCGCTCTTGAAAGATTTTCCCGACTCTCTTGTATTTGAAGCAGATATTTTAAAACAGTTAAAACAACTTCTTTTAAAGCGCCTTAAATCTACCGATACCGAAAAAGTTTTTTATGAAATTGAGATGCCGCTCATCCCGGTTTTGGCGAAGATGGAAATGGTCGGAATTAAATTGGACGGGGGGAAATTAGAGAAAATAAGCAGCCAGCTGAAAAGAGAACTTGAAAATCTGGAAAAAGAAATTTACAAATTGGCCGGCGAAAAATTCAATATAAATTCACCTTTGCAACTCTCGGAAATTTTGTTTTTTAAACTAAAGATTCCCGGGGCTCGCGCTGGCGGCCGTATTAAAAAAACGAAAGGTGGCGCTCTTTCAACAGAAGCGGCGGAACTCGAAAAATTAAGGCCTCAGCATAAAATCATTGATTACATTCTAAAATATAGAGAACTCAATAAACTTAAAACAACCTATACCGACACATTGCCAGATTTGGCCGATGAACAAGGGAGGATTCATACAACCTTTAATCAAGCGGGCACGGCTACCGGGCGGCTTTCAAGCCAAGATCCTAATTTACAGAATATTCCGGCCCACAGTTTTTTAAGCGATGAAATTCGTAAGGCGTTTATAGCCGAGCGCGGTTTTAAATTTCTTTCTGTTGATTATTCTCAAATTCATTTAAGGATAATTGCCGCCTTGGCAAATGATAAAAAAATGATCGCCGCATTTGAAAAGGGGCTTGATATTCATAAGTTTACTGCTTCGGAAATCAATAATGTTTCTTTAGAAAAAGTGACGCCTCAAATGCGCTTTGCCGCGAAGGAGTTGAATTTCGGAATTATTTACGGGATGGGGGTACAAAGTTTTGCAGAAGCGGCTAAGATAAGTAAGGAAAAAGCACAGAGTTTTATTGACGAATATATGAAAGATTTTTCCGGAGTAGCTCTATATATGGAAGAATTAAAAAATCAAGCGCGAAAAAAAGGATTCGCTGTGACCTTATTTGGCAGGCGTAGGTATCTTCCCGAACTTAATTCGCTAAATTATATGCTGCGCTCCCAAGCGGAACGTATTGCGATTAATATGCCGATTCAAGGGCTTGAAGCCGATATTATGAAAAAAGCAATGATTAAAGTTGACCAGTGGCTGTCAGAAAATGACAACATTAGAGTGGTTTTGCAAGTTCACGACGAATTGTTGTTTGAGGTTAAAACAAAGTTTGTAAAAGAAGCGGCCGAAAAAGTTATTGAACTTATGGAAAGCGTAATAGAGTTAAAAGTACCGATTATCGCCGAAGCAAAAATAGGCGATAATTGGAAAGAATTAGAACCATACAAAAAATATGCCGGAACTTCCTGAAGTACAAACAATCGTTGATGATTTAAATAAAAAGGTTAAAGGGTTGATCGTAACCGACGTTTGGACCGACTGGCCCAAGTATTTTAAACGTTCAATCGGGGGTTTTGACAGTTTTAAAAAAGAAATAAAAAATAAAAAGATAGAGAAAATTTGGCGGATTGGCAAGAATATTGTTTTTGATCTTCAAGGCAATAAAAAGATGCTTATTCATCAGAAAATGACAGGCCATGTTCTTATTGGAAAATGGCAATTAAAGGATAAAAAATGGGTGGCCGTAGAAAAAGGATTACTTGCCGAAAAGGTTAATGGCTACATACACACGATGTTTTGGTTGTCGGGGGGTAAAATGCTCGCGCTTTCCGATTTGAGGAAGTTTGCCAAAATATTAATTATTGATGAAAAAGATTTTAATAATCTTGAAGATGTAAAAGATATTGGTCCCGACCCATTAAAATCGGATTTTCAGTTTAATGAGTTCAAGAGTTTAATCAGGAAAAAAAGAGGACCGATTAAGAAAATTTTGATGGACCAGAATACGGTTTCCGGAATCGGCAATATTTATGCTGATGAGATTTTATTTGTATCCAAAATCCATCCTCTTAAAAAGATTGAAAATTTAAACGATAAAGAACTTAAAATAATTTTTGAAACAACTAAAAAAATTCTTAAAAAGGCCGTGAAATTGCGAGGCACATCAACTTCAGATTACCGAGATACTTCAGGAAAAAAAGGCGGCTATAGCAATGTGCGTTTAGTGTACCAGCGCGAAGGCGAAAAATGTCCCAGAAAATGCGGCGGCATAATCAAACGAATTAAAATCGGCGGTCGCTCGGCTCATTTCTGTCCAAATTGTCAAAAATTGTAATTTTAAATAATGATTATCTTTCTTTACGGTCAAGATTCTTATCGAGTTACACAGAAACTGAAAGAATTAGTTTCTGCCTACAAAGCCAAAAATCCAAGCGGCTTAAATTTTATTTCTTTAGATTTTCCAGAAAATAATTTAGATGATTTAAAAGGGAATTTAATTTCTAACTCTCTTATTCCGGAAAAAAAGCTTATTGTCGTTAAAAACATCTTCAAAATAAACCACGAGTCTTTAACGGATTTTCTAAAAGAGAAAAATATTGATTCAGACCAGAATGTTATTTTAATTGCCGTAGGTTTTGGGGCGGCCGACAATAAAAATGAACTTTTTAAATATTTAACAAAAAAACCAAATTTAGCGGAACGCTTTGAATATTTAAAGCCCTATGAAATTAAAAATTGGGTGAAAAACTCTTTAAGGCGGTCGGGGATTGAGATTGCCGGTGAAGCACTGGATTTTCTTATTGTAAATTATGGATCTAATCTTTGGCGACTTGACTGCGAAATTAAAAAACTGACAGATTATAAAAACAAAGGCGTTATTATTAAGTCCGAGGTTGAAAAATTAGTTGCCACTTCTACTAATTATAATGTTTTTGAATTGACGGACGCTTTAGCGAATAAAAACAAAAAAAGAGCTCTTTTGGCGCTTCACAAGGCTCTTGATAATGGTGAAAAATCTAATGAGCTATTGGGTATGCTAGCCTGGCAAATAAGAAATCTTTTACGGTTTAAGTTAAATCCTGACAGATCTTCACAGATGAAACTTCATCCTTTTGTTTTAGAAAAACTGAAAGGATCGGCAAAACTTTTTTCTCTTGAAGAATTGAACCGGATTATGTCTAAGATAATAGACCTTGATTTGGCTTTCAAAACCAGCGATATTAATGAAAAAACCGCTCTTTCGCTTTTAATATCTGAATTATAATTTATTAACGATTTTGGTTAGACGGGATTTTATGCGACTGGCGGTATTTTTTTTTAGGATATTGGTTTTTACCGCTTTGTCCAGGGCTTTGTAAGTTTTCGGCAGGAACTGGGCCGCGCCTTTTTTGTCTTTTGCGGCTATCAGTTTTTTTAACGCCGTAAGCTCGCCCTTAAGAAGGCGTGATTTATTTAAATTACTCTCCCGTTGTCTTTTGTTTTTTCTTAGGGCTTTTTTAGCCGCTTTTGTTATTGGCATAATGGCTTATTTTAAAAGCAAAACTACGTTTCTGTCAAATTTATTATAAAAATGATACTCTATAAATAAATATATGATTTCCTATCTTGAAGGGAAAATTTTAGAAAAAGACGAAAAGTTTTTTGTGGTTAATGTCAGCGGCGTCGGTTATAAGGTTTTTTCTCATGCCGGTACTCTTGAAAAAATTCCAGAAGCCGGAAACGAAGCCAAGATCTGGGCTCATCTTTATGTTCGGGATGATGCTCTTGATTTGTACGGATTTTTAGACAGAGACGAACTGGAATTTTTTGAAGTTTTAATTTCTATTTCCGGCATCGGACCGAAATCAGCTCTGGGAATTTTGGAAGTGGCGCCGGTGATGAGTTTAAAACAAGCGATAGTTTCCGAAGACGAGACTTTTTTCACCAAAGTGTCTGGCGTAGGACGAAAAACGGCCCAGCGTCTTATTTTGGAACTTAAAAACAAACTATCCAAGACAGTTATGCCGGTAAAGGGCAGCGATTCCGAACAAATGGGCGAAGCGCTTGAGGCATTAGTAAGCCTTGGTTATAACCAGCGAGATGTCAGAAGGTCGCTTCAGGAAATTCCAAAAGACATTACGGGTGTTGAAGCAAAAGTTAAGGCGGCGCTCAAACTTTTGGGCAAGAGATAAATTATAATTAAAAAAATAAAAAACCCCGTCCGCAATTGCAGTACGAGGCAATGTTTTTAGTAGCCTCCTCGGGCTTGCCAAATAGGATGTTCGTCAATCAGGTAAATGTGCCAGCCATCTTGCGGCTGATGTATGTGAACATTATCCGGTAACTTCTCATCAGTTTTTGGCCAGCAATAGGATTTTTTGTCTTCTACAACTTTATTTACGCCGATAACGAAATTGTAGGGTTCTACATCTTTACTAACTATAGCACCGGCGGCGATGTAAACATGATCTGCGATTCTTAACGGAGCAATGAGATTTGCTCCAGAGCCGATAAAAACGTAATCACCAATAGTTATCTGTTGTTTTTTACTGCCATCATAGTTACAAAAAACCGTTCCGGCAGCGATATTGCAGCCTCGGCCGATAACAGCTTCGCCAACATGGCAGAAATGGGGGATTTTTGTTTCGCTACCGATAGTTGAACGCACTATTTCAGCATTGAATCCGATTTTTACCCTGCTACCAATTTCAAACCAATCACGGAGAAAAGCGCTGGGGCCGATTTCGCAATTTTCGCCAATAACACTAGCGTCATCTCCGATCAGGTAACTATTAGGGTAAATTATTGTCCCGCGACCAATCCTAACTCTCGGACTTACCCAGGTGCTATCAGGGTCAATTACAGTAACGCCGCCTTTAAGGACTAACCTTTCAAGTAATTCTGTCATCTGTGAAAGTTTTGGCGGGAAATTTATCATCGGCGCTTCCTCTCTTTGATTTACTGTTTTAATTTTTAAATTACTATTGCGGCGATAATAAAACAAAACAACAACTGGAGTCAAGCTATTGTTTTGTCTTGGTGGGCGAGGGGAGAGTCGAACTCCCATGCCTTTCGGCACACGATTTTGAGTCGTGCATGTCTGCCATTCCATCACTCGCCCATTCAATCCTCGCTTGCTTGGATTGAATTATCGTTGATTTTGCCATAAAATCGGCGTATAGTAAAGATAATGGTTCGTATCGCTTGGAATAAAGGATTAACAAAATATTTCTCTAAACCATGTCTCTGTGGTTGTGGAGAAAATGTTAAGTTACATAAATATCTTGGAAAATCAGGCGGGTTTAGTTATGTGGTAAATAGTTTTTTAAAAGGTCACGAAAAGCGGGGCGTTGATGGTTTTGATCTTGAATTACATGTTCCGCGCTTATGTTTATGCGGTTGCGAGCAGTTAACAAATAAATTTAAGGGCAGATATTCTCGATTTATAAAAGGACATGAGAATATTGGCAGAATACCGTGGAATAAAGGAAGAGAGTTCTCAGAAATTGTTAGAAAAAAGATGAGCTTGTCTCGATTAGGGAAAGAACCGGCTAATAAAATTCACATTAATCTCGGGCTACTGTATAATCTTTATGTCAAAGAATGCAAAACCGCTTCAGCAGTGGGTCAGGAATTAAAAGTGTCCACATCTGTAATAAAATATCGTATAAAGAAATTAGGCTGGAGCCGTTCGACTAAAGAATCGTGTTCTTTTCCGGCATTTAGAGAAAAAATGCGCGAATTGAGAATTAAGACCCTGACTTCCAACAAAATTATCGAAACGCCAAATAAACTTGAAAAATTAGTTTACAGTTATTTAGATAAAATTGGTATACAATATCAGAAGCAAATACCGCTTTTTAATAAATTTGTAGTCGATATTTTATTTCCCCAGCGGTCTTTGGTATTAGAAATATTCGGCAGTTATTGGCATAATAAGCCAGAGATCCATAACAAGGATATGTCTAAGAAGACATATTTAGAAAAATGCGGCTACGAGGTAGAAGAACTATGGGATTTTGAAATTCAAAGACATGGCGTAGATTCAGCTCTTCAAAAAATTTTTAGTAAATATAATATGATAAATTGATATGGCCAAGGTCATTACACTATGCAACGCCAAAGGAGGTGTTGGGAAGACAACTTCAGCAATAAATCTCGGCGCTTATCTTGCGGCTCTGGGAAAATATGTTTTGCTCGTTGATTTAGATCCTCAAGCCAATGCTACTGTTGGCCTAGGTGTTGACTGGCGCAAACTTGAAAAACATATTTATCATTCGCTTATTGATTTTGTTAGCCCAGAAGAAATTATCAGAAAAACAGGACTTTTCGGATACGATGTTCTTCCGGCTAATCCGGCTTTAGCTGGCGCCAACATTGAACTGGTGAACTTAGAAAGGCGCGAATGGCGGCTTTATAATATCTTAAGAAAGATACGAACCAATTACGACTACATTATTGTTGATTCGCCGCCGTCTTTGGGTCTTTTAACTTTAAACGGCCTGGTAGCGGCTGAAGAAGTAATTATTCCCGTCCAATGCGAGTATTATTCTTTGGAAGGTTTGGGGCAATTGCTTGAAACAATTGAATTAATACGTAATAATTTAGGGCGTGACTTAAAAATTAAGGGCGCGCTTCTTACAATGCACGACAAAAGGCAAAAGTTAAGTAGGGAAGTAGTTAAAGAAATTAGAAGGAATTTTCCCGGATATGTTTTTTCAGCAGTTATTCCCAGATCAGTGCCGCTTGCCGAAGCGCCAAGTTTTGGCAGAACTATTCTCCAGCACGCGCCGTTTTCTTTGGGCGGCCACGCTTATCGAGAACTGGCCCAGGAAATTATTAATTTAGATAAACCAGGTAATAACATAATTATATGAGAAGTCTTGGCAGAGGTTTAGAATCGTTAATTCCAAAAACTGGACCGCAAAGCTCCACACCTCAACAAAAAGACCTGCCTGCCGGCAGGCAGGAAAGCGTATTTTTAATTGAAATTGATAAGATAAAAGAAAATCCCCATCAGCCGCGCCGCGATTTTAATGAAGAAGAATTGAAATCGCTAGCTGATTCAATTCGTGAGCATGGTATTTTACAGCCCCTTATCGTTACAAAACTTGAAGAAGAAAACCCATCGGGTATAAGGGTTTTTTACGAGCTTATAGCCGGTGAAAGGCGTTTAAGAGCGGCGAAAATGGCCGGACTCAATTTTATTCCGGCGATGATTAGGGGTAAAACCGAAGAGCGGAACAAGCTTGAGCTGGCTTTAATTGAAAACATCCAACGGGCGGATTTAAACGCTATTGAAAAAGCGCGAGGGTACGAGCGGCTGGCAAAAGAATTTAATTTGGCCCAGCGGGAAATCGCCGATAGGGTTGGACAATCCCGCGAAGCGGTTGCCAATGCCATTCGGCTGCTTCAACTTCCTGTTGAAATTCAGAGAGCGATTGAGGCCGGAAAAATTTCAGAAGGCCACGGCAAAGCAATTTTGGCTCTTGATAATAATCAGCAGTCAGCGTTTTTAAATGAAATAATTTCTAAAAATTTATCGGTCAGGGCGGCCGAAAGTTTCAGCCGCCAAGTTAAAGGAGTTTCAAAAAAAATAAGAAAAAACATTAATGATCCGGAAACAAAAGCTTTAGAATCCCGCCTTGAAGAGTTTTTGGGAACCCGCGTTAAACTGGCCAAATCCGGCGGCCGAGGCAATATTTTAATTGAATTTTATTCCCCCGAAGAGTTAAACGCTATTTTAGATAAGATTCTAAAGTATTGACATAAGTTAATAGTTCTGTTATTGTTAAATAAATAAAATTGTTCTTAACACAGTGGAGGAAACTCTAAAATGGCAATGACTGCGAAAACTTCGAAGCTACACTTCATCCGACGCATGACACTGAAGATTGGCGGTATCTCGGTTTTCAGGCTCCAAAGGAAGATGCAGAGCAAGAAGTTCGGGGTCACAATCTTTGCTGATCAGATTATTTATGGACCTTATTTTAACACTCTCCGGAAAAAGACCAAGATCGAAATTGGTTTTATTACTGTGCGCGATCTCGGTTTTAGGAAAAATCCGACATTCGAGGAGTTATTTGCTAAAGTTAGGCAAATCAATGGTGTTTGCCGTGCAGAGGTTGGCCCACATCTTCGACTTGTCTACAATAATCAGCGTAGAAACACGCGTTGTTGGATTGCCATGGAGACAATTCCCGTCTGCGTGGCCTCTCCGGCTGTGTTCTTACTCGCGGACGAAAATGGTGAAAAGCGGATGCATGGAAGCATGGTCCTACCGTACCGCTGGGGTCTTAATCGTGAAATAGTCGTTCGTTGTAATTAATCTAGCTCCTATAATTCACCTCTTCTACTCCCTTAGTTTTCTTAAGCTCCAAAACCAAATTTTGGAGCTTATTTTTTTCTTTCAAATTCAGGACGAAATTTAAAACCGGAAAACTCACAGGACTTTTATTATCAGTAGTAAACAGAAACCAAACTACTTTGTTAGTAGTTGTATAAACTATAATCTCATGAACTTTTACAACAGAATATTATCAAGAGTGAGTTGAGGGAATTGGCCCTATGAAACTCCAGCAACCTGCCAGAAGGCAAGGTGCTAAATCCAACCCACATGGGGGAGAAGATAATATATCTGTTACAGACTTTCTTTATAACAGAAAAATACTCCGTTTGGGCGGAGTGTTTTTTATTATCCCGCTTATGGTCTATAGCCATTTGAGAGAAAAAACAGTAACTAAAGGAGGATGAAAATGTCTAATATTGTGCTTAAATTTACACATCACGAACTAGATGAACTTTATAGAGCCCTGTTCTTAGCTGACGAAGCAATACGAAAATTGGATGGCCGTTCTAGATTTTCCAGGTCTTTAAAAGAAGCAATAGCATTTGGAAGTTTTAATTACGAGAGTTTATCTAATGAACTGGCTATACTTAAAAAATGCAAGCATACTTGGTTAACATCGGAGCCTACATTAATGGATGACCCAGATACAACCGATCTACTTGATAAGGCGTTGCAAAAAATTAAAGAACTGATTGGGCAAATTAAAAAAGTTTCTGCTACTAAAGTTGCAATAGAGCACTTTGAAAACTGCGACTCCTTCCGTTCTTATGGAGGAGGATGCAAGATGGGGGGATCTTTTCCGGGACAACCTGGAAGATGTGATTGTTACAAATATTGGACTTATTTTGAAAAGAAGATTTTAGAAGAGAAGAAAGGACGGTAAGACGTGAATCGGTTCAGCCGTAAACAGTCACGCGAATTCGTCATCCGGAAGACAATTACCCCGATTTCCCTCGGTCTCTATAGGTCGCCCGGTGCGTACCGTAAAGCCTTGGAAGCCAGCGGATATCGTATATGGAGCAACGCCGACCCGATCTTAAACAATATGAAAGTCAGTGAGACGGAAACCCAAGTCGATCTGGTCATGATGATTGTCGCTGAGTTAGGTTTCAATAAAGGCACTATTCTCCAGCAGATTTATACTCGTGTCATCGAGCTTGGTCTGGAATTTTGCTCGACAGAAGTTGCTCCCGCGCTGTGTCTTGCATATCCTGATCTTCCTTTTGATGTATATGTTGCCATAAAGTCTATCGCTGGGGACGGAGAGGTGTTAAGTATCGTCAACATGTTTCTCGAAAACCGTTATGATTTCGGTAGGTGTCTGTTCGGTAGCCGCGACCCAAACCGCTTATTTTCCACTGACGATTACTTAGCGTTTGTCGTTCCTCACAAGTCATAGTTCTTATAAATTGGTATTTTAAATTTTATAACTCACTTCCTCCACCCCTTTTGTTTTTTTGAGCTCCAAAACCAAATTTTGGAGCTTATTTTTTTCTTTCAAATTCAGGACGAAATTTAAAACCGGAAAATTTTTGTTTTTGTTATTGGAGTTTAGGGAAATAATATTTATTTTCTTTGATGAAATTATGTTGGATATATCTTTAAGCAATCCGATTCTGTCTTGCGCGGTAATTTTCAGTTCGGTTAAGGAAAGTTTTTTAGTTTTATTTATAAGTTTAATACCTTTGCTTCTTAGAGAATTTTTTATCCTGTCTTTAGCCAAATTAGTTTTTACAAAACTAAGCCAGTCGGCAGAAGGTTTTTTCCCTTTTTGGGTCATAATTTCTACCAGATCGCCCGATTCCAATTTTGCGTCAAGGGGGGTGATTTTTCCGTTGACTTTAGCGCCGGCGCATTCGTGGCCGACAGTGGTGTGAACCTGATAGGCGAAATCAATCGGAGTGGCTCCCTCGGGGAGATCTAAAACATCTCCCTTCGGAGTTAAAACAAAAATCCGGTCTTTAAAAAAATCAATTTTGAGCGATTCAAAAAATTCATCAGTGCCGCGGACGGCATTTTGCCATTCCCGCAATTGTTCAATCCATGACAATTCTTTTTTTATTATTTCATGGTTGTTGCCGCGATATTGTTGTTCCTTATAAGCCCAATGAGCGGCAATGCCGTTTTCGGCTTTGGCATGCATTTCTGGTGTCCGGATTTGAATTTCGGTTATTTTTCCCTCTGGTCCGAAGACTGAAGTATGTAAGCTTTGATAGCCGTTGGGCTTTGGCATGGAAATATAATCCTTAATAAGCCCCGGCACCGGTTTCCAAATCTGATGAATAGTGCCAAGGGCAAGGTAACAGTCCTCAATATTTTTTACGATTATGCGAGCCGCCACCAGATCGTGGATTTTATCAAAATTCATCTGATAGCGGAGTAATTTTTTATATAAGCTGTAAAGATATTTTGCCCGAGCGTTAATTTCTAAGGGAATTACGTTTTCTTTTTTTAATATTTCACCAATAACAGGGGTGAGTTTTTTTATGTAATTTTTATGTGTTTCGTATCTTTCCGCCATTTCATTTTCCAAGCGATGGTATTCTTCCGGGTAAAGATATTTGAACGCCAAATCTTCCAATTGTCCTTTAAGTTCTCCCATTCCCAAACGATTGGCGATGGGCGCGTAAATTTCTAAAGTTTCTAAGGCAATCTTTTTTTGATCGGAAATTTCCAAGGCGTCCAAGGTCAGCATATTGTGGTAACGGTCGGCAAGTTTTATTAAAACTACTCTAATATCTTGAGCCATTGCCAAAAACATTTTTCGCAAGTTCTCCGCCTTGCCTTCAACGCCGCTATATTTGATTTTATCAAGTTTAGTTACGCCATTTACTAGAAACGCAATGGTTTTTCCAAAACTTGCCTCAATATCATTTAAGGTATATTTAGTATCTTCAACCACGTCATGAAGCAAGGCGGCGGCCACAGTTTCGGTGTCTAAGTTCATTTTGGTAAGTGCCAGCGCTACATTGAGAGGATGTTGGATATACGGCTCGCCGCTTTCTCTCTTTTGATCACGGTGAGCTTTCCACGCCAGTTCATGGGCAGCTTTAATTAGCTTCTTTTCTTCGGGATTTTGGAAATAAGTAAGAATTTTCTTTAACATTATATTTAGAGTTTAATCCAAAAAATTTCCATTGACAAGATTGGATTTTTGTTTTTTACTTAAATTAATTTATCTATACTAAGTTCTTTAAAAAGGAGAAAAACAATGAGAGAAAAAGTGTGGTCTATTTTGTATTTCGGAATTTCTGTTTTGGTTCTTATTGTGTTGCCCAGTTTAGCAACCAACAGTTCATTCATTTTCGCTCCCGTGTTTTTTGTCGTTCTAATAGGGATTTTGGTTAGTTTAGTATGCATTGGATTTGGATTAGGTAGTCGGATTTTTGATGATCGTTCCAAATTTTTTTGGTCGCTTGTTTTTGATATTTTTGCAATTTGGATCACCATAGCCATTTTACTTGAAGTTATTTTTATTTTTATTAGGGTTCAATAAGGTTTATAAAATCCCATTTCCGGGATTTTTTGTTTTACAATTGAATAATCTTAATTTTCAGATGTTTCAGTTTCTTCTTCGGTTTTTTCATTTTTTACGGGATTCTGCCAACTTGCCCAGTCGCATTGCGGATAACGCGAGCAGCCCCAAAAGATTCTTCCTTTTCTAGTGCGGCGTTTAACGATTTGGCCGGTTTCACACGTTTTACAAGGGCCTAAGTCTTCTTGAGGTTCTTTTTCTTTTGATTCCAGCGGGGCAGTATATTTGCAGGCCGGAAATCCGGTGCAGGCGTAAAATTTACCGTATCGTCCCATTCTGATAATTACCGGTTTCCCGCATTCGGGACATTTTAATTCTGTCGCTTCGGTCGCGATTTCACTCTTGGAAAGCTCGGCGCTTTTTTTATCAAGATTTTCTTTAAATGGCTCCCAAAATTCTTTAATCACCGGCTGCCATTTCTTTTTTCCTTCAGCAATGTCATCAAGATCTTCTTCCATTCTGGCGGTGAACTCAATATCTACAATCTTTGGAAAATGAAGAACCAAAATGTCGTTGACTAAAATTCCGATATCGGTAGGCTTTAACCTTTTTTGTTCGTCTTTAATTACATAACGGCGCGTCTGAATTGTCGCCATGGTTGGAGCGTAAGTTGAGGGCCGGCCGATTCCATGTTCTTCAAGCGCCTTGATTAAACTAGCTTCGTTGTAGCGGGCTGGAGGTTCGGTAAAATGCTGTTCCGATTTTAATTCTTTGAGTTTTAATTCCTCGTTTTCTAGAAGTTTTGGTAATTCCGTTTCCGCAGTTTTCATAGGATAAACTTTTAGGAAACCGTCAAATTTTAAAACATTTCCAGTGGCTCGGAATATATAATTTTCTTTGGATTTACCTTCTGCGGAAATATCAGCGGCGGTCGCTTCAAAAACAGCTGTTGGCATTTGGGTTGCTAAAAATCTTCTCCAAGTTAAATCGTAAAGCCTAAACTGTTGAGGCGTCAGCTGGTTTCTTATGGCGTCTGGATTTCTATTGGGCTCGGTCGGGCGAATGGCTTCGTGCGCCTCCTGGGCTGATTTTGATTTGGTCTTAAAAATCCTGGGGCTTTCCAAAAGATATTTTTTGCCGAATAATTTTTCTATTTCTTTAAAAGCGGCCGCGATAGACTCTCCCGAAAGATTAAACGAATCGGTTCTCATGTAAGTAATAAAACCAGTTTCGTATAGCTGTTGGGCGATTACCATCGTCTGTTTAGCGCCGAAACCGAATTTTGAAAAAGCCGTTTGTTGAAGAGTTGAAGTGGTAAACGGCGGGAGCGGCTGGCGGTGCATTTCTTTTTTGGTGACGCTTTCCGTTTTCCAATCGGAATCGTTTAAGTCAGTGACTATTTTTCGGGCCTCTCCTTCGGTTTTTATTGAAAATTTTTCAAGTTTGTCTTTTCCGATTTTAGTAAGTTGAGCAAAGAACTCAAAAGCATTTTTCAAAAACTTGGCTAGAATTGTGTGATATTCTTGTGGTTTGAAGTTTAAAACTTCTCTTTCGCGTTCAACCACTATGCGTAAGGCTACCGATTGGACGCGGCCGGCCGAAAGTCCGCGTGCAACTTTTTTCCATAAGAAGGGGGATAGTTTGTAACCAACCAAGCGATCAAGAATTCGCCGCGCTTGCTGGGCGTCTACGAGGCGCATATCAATTTCTCGAGGCGCGGCTAAAGCCGCGTCAATCGCTGACCTAGTAATTTCATGAAAAACAATTCTTTCATGCGGCTTTTTTTTCAGTCCGAGAGCGTTAATAAGATGCCAGGATATAGCCTCGCCTTCCCTGTCACCGTCGGTTGCCAGAATAATTTTGGTTGCTTTTTTAGCAACTGATTTGAGTTCGGCAACTCGCTTTTTAGCTTTTGGCAGAATCACATATTGAGGTTCAAAATTTTTTTCAAGATCAATACCGAGCTTTTTTTCCGGCAAATCGCGAACATGACCAAAAGACGACTCAATGACAAAGTCTTTTCCGAGAAATTTTGATATGGTTTTCGCCTTCGTGGGGGACTCTACGATAATTAATTTCATTTGATTACGGTAAATTTTCCACCGATGTTTTTTATTATACCTTGGATTTCCAACATTGAAATAGTTGGTAATATCTGGTTCATTGGCATTTTGGTAATTTCTGAAATTTTATCAACGTGAAGAGGCTCTATTTCAATTGTTTTTAAAATCAACATCTCTTCTTTGCTCAAATTATTTTCAAACACTTTCATTGCTTTGGGTTTTAAATCTGTTAAATTTAATTCCTCAAGAATGTCGTCAATCGAAGAAACTAATTTAGCGCCCTTTTTTATCAAATTGTTCGTGCCTAAAGAGTTTTTTGAAAATAATGATCCGGGAATGGCAAAAACTTCTCGGTTTTGTTCTAAAGCGAGGCGCGCGGTAATAAGAGCGCCGGATTTTTCCGGCGCTTCAACAACCAATACGCCTCGCGAAAGGCCAGCTATTATTCTATTTCGTTCGGGAAAAAACCAAATTTCTGATTTAGTTTTAGGCGCATATTCGCTTATAATCGCTCCACCGGAATTTATTATTTTATCAACCAATTTTAAATTTTCAGAAGGATAAATGGAATTATCGTCTATGGCTGAACCTAAAACTGCAATTGTTTTACCCGTTCCTTCAAGCGCCCCTAAGTGAGCCTTAGTGTCTATTCCCAGTGCTAGGCCGCTGACAATATTAAATCCCAATTCTGATAGTTCTTTGGCAATTTTAAAAGCCAAAGTTTTACCGTAATCTGAAGCGCTTCTCGTTCCAACGATGGCAAAATTTAAATCGCAACTTTTTGGCAAAATGCCCCTTACATACAATTGCTTTGGGGCATTATGAATCTCTTTGAGAAGACTGGGATAATCCCGCGAAGATTTTTTTATTATTTTAATTTCTTTACTGGTCATTATCTCGCCAATATACATAAATAGTTTTATTTTGACAAACATTTCATGCTATAGTAGGCTTCATTTAATTAAATAGACTTATCTTATCAGAATCCCAGAAAGGAAAGGGCAATCCCGCAGTTGCGGGACGCCGACTCTATCCCTAAGGATAGGGTTCGGCGTGCCTTGACTTTTACTGGGGTTTTTTGATAGGGTGGGTCAAAAGTTCTTTTACAAC
>OBEQ011119372.1_pt1 | contig 69543 bp, 63 predicted proteins | sample 1670901 | NCBI WGS metagenome assembly OBEQ01 (sample SAMEA104232315, study PRJEB22302) | groundwater metagenome | biome: forest; feature: aquifer; material: groundwater | place: USA | collected 2011-08-07 | depth 5.4 m
GACGGGCGGGGGGGGGGCAGGTTGGGGGATGGGGGGAGGGGGGAGTGCGAAAAGCGACCTCCGGGGCGCCGAGCCATACTACGCCGCAATCCGGCTTGCTTCATCGAGCTGCACGCTCACGAGCTTGGAGATGCCCTTGATTTCCTGGGTCACGCCGTACAGCATATCCGAAGCCGCCATGGTGCGCTTGTTGTGCGTCACCACGATGAACTGGGTCTGATGGGCGAAGCGCCGCAGCAGGTTCACGAAGCGGCCGATGTTGGCGTCATCCAGCGGGCCGTCGACCTCATCCATGATACAGTAGGGCGAGGGGCGGACCAGGTAGAGGGCGAACAACAGGGAGATGGCTGTGAGGGCGCGTTCACCGCCGGAGAGCAGGGACACGCCGCGCATCTTCTTGCCGGTGGGCCGGGCGTTGATTTCGATCTTGGCGTCGAGCGGATCCACGTTGTCTTCCAGGGCCAGTTGCGCTTCGCCGCCTTCGAACAGGCTGGAGAATACTTCCTGGAAATTCTTCTGGACCACGCCGAAGGTGGCCAGGAATTGCTCGCGCGCGACCTTGTCCAGCTTCTTGATGGCCTTCTCCAGGCCCAAGCGCGCCTTCTCCAGATCCATATACTGCTTGTTGACCTCGTCCAGCTTGGCCTTCTCGGCCTCGTAATCGTCAAGGGCGCCGGGATTGATATTGCCCAGGTTCTTCAGCTTGTCCTTGTAAGACGTGATCTCTTCCTGCGCCGTGGCCGGGTCGTAGGCCACCTTCTCGAAGATCAGGACGGCTTCGCCCTCGTCGTTGAGCTTGCTGGGGTTGGACAGATCCACTTCATGCAATTCGAACATGCGCTCGCGGATGTTCTTCATGGCCGCGCGGGCCTGTTCCATCTTCATGGAAAAGTCGTGATGCCCCGCGGTCGCCGAACGCAGGTCGTCGTTGAGGTTGCGGATCTGGATGCGCATTTCGTCCAGGCGTCCGATCTTACCGTCGTACACGCCCTTGGCGTCGTCGCGTAACTTTTCTTCCCCGGTCATGCGGGTGTGGAGGATCTCGATCTGATCCCCCAGGCCCTGCATGCGCTCGCGCAACTGCGCGATGAGGGCTTCCCACTCCGCCTTCTGCAGGGCGTTCTTGCCCACCAGATCCTGCTGTTCCTTCTCGGAGCGGTCCAGGTACTCCACCCGGAGTTTCAGGGCCTTGGTCTGGGATTCGTTCTGGGCCTTGTTCTTGTCCAGGTCGCGCAGGGCCTCTTCGAAGCGGGCGCGCTCGCCTTCGGCCTTATGCACTTCTTCCAAAGCCTGATGGAACTGGTTTTCCAAAACCCTGCGGGCCTCTTCGCCCTCTTCCAGGCGCTCGGCCATGTCCGACTGGCTGCGCTCACGCTCTTCCAACTGCTCACGCACCGTCTCCAGCTTGATGCGGGTCTGGGACTTCTGCTTGTCCATGGACTCGAGCGAGGAATTCAGGTAGTTCAGCTTGCCCTTCTGCTCCTGCCACTTTCGTTCGGTCTGCTTCTGTTCCTGGCCCATGGAGGATTGGCCCGCTTCCAGGGTCCGGCGCTCCGCGTCCAGCACCTGCAGGCGTTCCGCCAGCTCCTTGACCTTGGCGGTGACTTCCACCAGCCGGGCCGCGGTCTGCTCCATCAGATTCTTGCGCTGCAGCAGGCCGGTCTGGCCGCCCTGCTTGGCGCCGCCCAGGACCAGGCCCGAGGCATGCACCATTTCGCCGGTCGGCGTGACCAGCCAGATATCCTGGCCCGCCAGCTTCGCCATCAGGGTCCAGGCCGCGTCCTGGCTTTCCACCAGCGCGTAATTGCCCATCGCCAGTTCCAGCAAGGGACGCAATCCCGCGTCGCTCTTCACCTTGTCGATGATCCAACCCTGGAATCCCGCCTCGCCTGAAAAGTCGGGACGCAGACGCGCGAATCCGCCGCCCGCGGAAGAACCCTCCGAAGCGAACAGGAACGCCTCGCCTTTTTCCGAGGCCTTCAATTCGCGCAACAGATCCAATTCCGTCCCGCGATCCTTGACCACCAGGGCCTGCAGATAACGGCCCAGGCATTTTTCCGCCACCACCACGGCGTCATCGGGAACCTGGATGGCATCGGCCAACAGCGACTGAATGCGGTCCTTGGCCTTGGCCAACAGATGCTTCACACCGCCGTCGACGCCTTCCATGCTTTCCTGCAATCCCTTGAGCATGGAGTAGCGGGTCTCCAAGGCGACCTTTTCCGAATTCGCGGCGCGATCTTCCGCGCGCAGGGTCTCGAGCTCCTTGGCTATTTCCACCAGCCGGGCCGAACCCGCGCCGATGCGTCCGCCCAATTCCGTCACCTGGATTTCCAGCTTGCGGACTTCCTCTTCCAGCCCGCGCTTCTCTTCCGAGAAGGTCAGGAAACGGTCGCTCACGTCCGACAGGGCGGCGTCGAGTTCGCCTTCGTCTTCCTTCAGATGCTGGAGTTCGGTGTTGGCCGATCCGGCGCGATTGCGAAGCACGGACAATTCTTCCAGGGCCTGGACGCGCTCTTCCGCCAATTCGTCCGCGCGGCGGCGGCGTTCGGCGTAGTTCCGGTGCAGGCGGGTCTTTTCCTCGTCATGGCCTTCGGTCAGTCGGGCCAGGTCGCCCTTTTCCACTTCCAGTCGGGCGATTTCCTCATGGTCGGTCCGCTTCTCCAGGGCGATTTCGCCCACGCGGCGGCCGGCCTGTTCGCTTTCGCCGTCCAGGCGTCGCATGGATTCGGCCAGATGGACCACGCGATCCCGGCCCTTGTCCAACTCATTCTCCAGGCGCACCACTTCCGCATTGGTAGCGGCCACGACTTGGTTCAGGCGGCTCAGCTCCTGCTCTTCCTCCAGGATCAGCAGCTTGCCCTCTTCCAGCTCGGCCTCGCGGACCGTAATCTGGGTCTGCAAGGTGCCCGCCTTCTCCTTGTTCTTCTCGGACTCGGCCTCAAACTCCCGGAACTTCGCATCCAGCTCCACATAGGAATCATGGTTGTAGCTGAGCTCCAGGGACACGTAGGCCTTCTTGATCTCGCGCCACTTTTCCGCCTTCTTGGCCTGGCGTTCGAACATGTTCACGTTCTGCTGGACGAACTTGAGATTGTCCTCGACGCGCGCCAAATCCAGGGCCGTGCGCTCCAACTGGCGCAGGGTCTCTTTGCGCTGTTGTTTGTACTTGCTGATGCCCGAGGCTTCTTCGAACATGACCCGGCGTTCCTCGGCCTTGTCGGAGAGGATGCTGTCGATCATCTTGGCTTCGATCAAGGAGTAGCTGGCGGCGCCCATTCCCGTATCATAGAACAGGTTATGGATGTCCTTGAGGCGGCAGGGCTGGTTGTTGATCAGGTATTCGGTTTCGCCGTTGCGGAAGGCGCGGCGGGTGATCATGATCTGGGTGTATTCGGAAGGGAGCTTGCCGGAATCGTTGTTGATGAGGAGCGAAACTTCCGCCATGTTCAAAGGCGGCCGCTCTGCGGTGCCGGAGAAGATGACGTCCTCCATCTTACCGGATCTCAAGACCTTAGCGCGCTGCTCGCCGAGCACCCACCGGATGGCGTCGATGATGTTGGATTTGCCGCAGCCATTGGGGCCCACCACGGAAGTGATGCCTTCGCCGGGGAAGTTGACTTCCACCTTGTTGGCGAACGACTTGAATCCGAAAATCCGCAGCTTCGATAAGTACATGCACGTCCTCGGTTTGGCTCCTCGCTTCTGAGTCTGCTTCGCAAACTCAAAGCTCGTCGCACTCTACAACTATTGGCTCCTCGCTTCTGAGTTTGCTTCGCAAACTCAACGCGCGTCGCTTTCAGTACCTTAAGGGCACCTCAGTTGGCCCAATTACCAAGGAAAAAGATAGTCAACGGGGCTCCGGAAACCGGGTCTTGCAGCCTGTTGGTAGGGGCTCCAGGCTATTTCCATTGATGTCATTGGCTTAGGGCCGTTCCCCACATTTTATCCACGACTTATCCCAGGGAATGGCGCGGGGTTGCCAACAAACTGCCAACGGTAAGGAGGTTGGGCGCGAGGAAAGTTGCCTGGGCCGGAACCTGGCGGAGCGCTTTTCCCGCCTCTATTTTCTCAAATGCTTTGGGCAGGATCAGCGGAAGGGGTTCACGATGGTGACACCGCGGAAGTGAAATCCGTCCTGGAAATCCTCGCTATACAAGGTCTCGCAACGTGCATCGACTGCGGCCTGAAGGATAAGGCAATCATACCAGGAAAGCTTGGTGAGGCGATGGGTGTCAAGGGCGTCGAGGTAGTAGGCGGAGGATGGATTGGAGCGACAGATAGGAAGCAAAAGGTCTTCGACCACCTGTCGGACTTCGGAAACCGGCGGGGCCGGCTTGAACTTACGCGTGGCCAGATTCACAAACTCCTGCACCACCTGAAAGCTGATGGAACCTTTGCCCTTATGGGCCTTTTCCAACAACCGGGCCGCGGCTTTTTGCTTGGATGAGTCCTTCGGATGCAGGGCATACACGATGACGTTGGTGTCCAAAAAGAATTCACCGGCGCTCATTCATCTCGTCCCGGCCATAACGGCCATTCGGGCCGCCGATCTTGATATGCTTCCACTTCCCGCGCACGGCATCAAGGCCGATGCGGCTCTCCTTGCCGGTATAGGCGGCCAACCAATCCCGGAAGGCGTCATTCAGGGTACGGTGTTCCGCCCGGGCCTTTTCGCGGGCCTGTTCAATCAGCCCATCATCCGCGCTAAAGGTGATGTTTTTCATAGTGTATATAGTGTACACGGAACCTCGTGTACAATCAAGCAGATTCTGCATCGTTTTGCCCATTTTTCGAATATAAACGAAAGCCGGCCACCTTGGAAAACCAAAGTGACCGGCTTTTCATGCGAGGAGATGTCCTCATCGCATTCACGGGAAACCGCCTCCCTAGGGAAGGCGGACGAAAGGTTCAGGGCAAGGGATCGGCCACCCGGAAGCCGTCGATGGCGATGCCGAATTCATCATCGTAGGTATCGGCGTTTTGATCGAGCTCGATGCGCGCGGGATACCCGAAATCCCCATCCGTGGAATCGGAAACCGTGTGGTAGCCGGAGTGGAGCTTGGCGTCCAGGTCGGCCAGCACGGAGTCGATGGAAAGCCCCTGTAGTTGTTCCACCGGAACCGCGACCTTGCCGGAATCCGTCATCCGGGTGGCGTGCAGAACCTGATCCTTGTCCGCCAGCACCTGGAAGGGACCGACGTACTCATCCCGGCAGTAGCACAGACGGGTCAGGGTATAATTGAACGATTGGGGTTTGCCCTTGACCCATTCGCTGCGCATCGCAACCGGTCCGGAATCGGGCGCATCGCTCACGCAACCCACCGCCAACGACAACCAGACCAACGCCCCGCCCATCACTATCCACCGAGTATTCATCTTTCGCTCCGTTCTTGACTGCACTCAATGTATGCATCCCAGGGATGGGATCCGGGGCCGCAACCGGCCTCGGGCGGCCTGCGATTACAGGGAGACCCGAATCGGGGGAGCGCATTCAATCTCCGGGCCCAATGGGGCCGATTGCCCCGGCACTTCCAGGTTACAGGTTTTTTGAGGAGCTGTCGGAAATGCATGCGGACCTGAATAACAAGGGTACCGGAAAAGGGGAAAGCCTTCCCGGGTCGCAAAAGTCCGTGAAATGGTCCGTAAAGGCACTTCTTTGTGCCATCCGTTCACATCCGGCAACGGTATTTGAGAACGGGCCGCATCCAGATTCGGCTCGGTTCCATTATCTTCTACACATCGTCATGAGCCTGCCTAATCTGCTGTTGTATTCCGATTACCGCGTGTTCCTCAAGGAGTACTACGAGACGCATAAGGCGGACAATCCCAGCTTCTCCTTCCGGTTCCTGTCCCAGAAGGCCGGCATCAACTCGTCCGCCTTCTACAAATACATCATGGACGGGAAGCGGAACCTGACCAAAACCACCATCCTCAAAACCTGCATGGCATTGAAGCTCAAGGACAAGGATGCGGAGTATTTCGAAAACCTGGTCTTCTTCAACCAGGCCGGGACCATCAAGGAGAAGAACGCTTATTTCGACAAGCTGACCAAGCTCCGCGGCAACTACGATAAGCGAAAGGTCCAGGAAGGCCAGTTCGCCTTTTACGGGGAATGGCACCACAGCGCCGTGCGTGAACTGCTGGAATGCCTGCGCTTCACCGGGGACTTCGAAGCCCTCGCCAAACGCCTGACTCCCGCCATCACGGCGAAACAGGCGGAAGAATCCTTAGGGCTACTGGCGCGCTTGGGAATGGCGAAGAAAGATGCGCAGGGACGCTGGCGCCAGGCGGATCCGGTGCTGACCACGGGTGGCCAGGTGGATGCATCCGTGATCGTGGAGTTCCAGCAGAAGATGCTCAAGCTGGCCATGGACGCCTTCGGCCGCGCCAAGGCGGAGGAGCGCCTGATGTCCTCCACCACCTTCGGGATTTCCGAGGAGACTTTCGATCTGTTCAAGAAGAAGATCCGCGACCTAAAGGCGGAATTGCTGGAGTTGGCGCGCCTGGATCAAAAACCGTCGCGAGCCTTTCAGCTCAACCTCAATCTCTTTCCCCTGTCGAAAGGGGGCCCTGGATGAAGCGTGTCCGCCTGTTGCTCATCCTCGCCTTCCCGCTTTTCGCCGCGGCTTGCTTGTTCGAAAACGACAAGACCGCCTTCGGCGGCGGCTCCGACACGGAAACCCTGACCGGCGTGGTGGCATCCGGCGACGGTTCGGTTGCGGCGCATACCTTGGTCAAGCTCATCCCCGCGGACTATGATCCCAGCCATCCGGACACGACCCTCATCCGCCATACCCTGACGGACGCGGCGGGCTTGTTCCGCTTCGACAAGCTGGACAAGGACAAGGAGTACAACGTCATCGCGGGTACGGCTGCGCGAAAGACCTGGGCCTATGCCCCCGGATTGCGGACGGGCCAGGACCGCAAGAGCCTTTCATTATCCCTGGCCAAGGTTTTCCTCTTCTCCCTGCATTCCCAGGACTACATCCAATCCGATTCCGGCATCGCTTTTTTCCCCGGCACCGACATCCTCACCCGGTGCGACGGGATCAGCCTTTCCAAGGTGGACTCCGTGCCCATGGGCGCGCTGCGCCTGGTGGTGCAAAGCCGCGCGGGCTGGATCCACGATACCACCCTGGCCTATGCGGCCGTGAAAGACACCGCGAAAGTGATCGCGACCAAAAGCAGTCTCATCCTTTATCCTTAACGACATAGCGCCAAAGCGCCGGTTCGCCGAAGGGCGGTAAAGCCGCGCGGTAGAATTCACACCGACATTCCCTGGAGGAATCATGCCTGTCCAAACCGGCCATTGGAAAACCGTTGTCCCGAAAAAAAAGCGCCGCGCGGGATTGGACGCGTCCGTAGCGCCGGTCCCTGCTTTCACGCCGGCTTTCAACCTGGCGCTGGCCGCCGCTTTTGCCCTGGCCTTGGCCACCTCGGCACAAGCCCAATCCGGCGTCGCGGCCTGGACGGACCTGGGCGTTAAATGGCCCGCAGATAATTCCTGGGGTAAAGGCTTCGGCAAGAGCCCCTCGCGCATGCAGGCGGACGAGCACGGTAACCTGTACGTGTCCCAGAAGGATTCCCTGTACATCGGCACGGCTTCCGGAAGCCATTGGAAGGCCGCGCCCATCGCGGCGGCCAATTCCGGGTTCCAGCACATCCCGGTCGCCCTCGGCTTCGGCGGCGCGGTGATGTGGGGAACCTGGATCAGCGCGGATTGGGGGGCCACCTGGAAGAACGTCTCCGCGGCAATCTCTTCCTATTACACCGCCACCGCGATCGCTCCGGCCGGATACTGCCTGTTCGGCGGCAGCTATGACGTGGTGGAGCGCGCCGCCGAACCGGGAGCGAAGCCGGACCGGGTGCACATGGGCAACACCTTCGGCAACATCATCGACATCGCCGTATCGGCCAAGGGCATGGCCTACGCCTCCCCGGAAGTCGATGAACTGCTGATCAGCCGGGACGGCGGAAAGACCTGGGTGAAGAAGCAGACCTTGCTCAAATCGGATCCCGCCTCTCCCTATGGAGATCTGGCCTCCGGGCTGCTGGCGTTGGACACGGCCTATCCCGAGCAATCCTTGTGGATGGCGAGCGGCATCCTGCAAAGCAAAAACCAGACGGTCGAATACGTGTGGAGCGGCGACTCGCTGTCCGCCCGGCATCATGCCAATTCGGGGCTTCCGGATTCGTCCGTAACGTCCCTGCGGGTGCAGCGCGGAATCGGGACGGTATTGTGGCTGGGAACCTGGGGACAAGGCGCCTACCGCAGCCTGGACAAGGGCGAGACCTGGAAGAGCGTGAACTCCGGTTTGACCGACCTGCACATCGAAGCCATGGCGATAGGTCCGGCCGGCCAAGTCTACGCGTTGACGCCTAAGGGGCTGTTCCTGATCCCCGGGGGATCGAGCGCGTTGTCCCCGCGCAACGGGGAACGCAACGGCCCGTCGGATGGCCGCGCTTATTCCGATCGGGCTTTCGGCACCACGCCCCGGTACGGAAACTCCCCCGGGCTTCGCTTCCAGGCCGACGGCCGCTACACCCTCCCCGCCTCCTTCACGGACGGCGGGAAATGAAAGGACCCCTCATGAATCCCAGAATGGATCGCAGAACCTTCGTGGGCGCAGGAGCCTCCACCCTGGCGGCCCTGGCCTTGCCCAAGTCCCTGCTCGCCCAGACATGCGGAACGCTCACCTCGCCGGATCGCTACGGGTACGGCCCCTACTACATCGAAGGCGCGCCGGAGCGCAAGTCCATGGCCTTGCCGGACGAACCCGGAACCAAGCTCTCCATCATCGGCAAGGTGGCCAACTGCGGCGGTCCCGTCCGAGGCGTGTCCCTGGAGGTCTGGCACGCCACGGACAGCGGCTGCTATATCCATCCCAGCCAGCCCACCTGCCCGGACCACGGTAACCCGCAGGTTTCCCGCCTGTGGACCAGGCTGGTGTCGGACGCGGAAGGCCGCTTCGGCTTCGACACCATCAAGCCCGGCGTCTACCTGAACGGCGCCAAATACCGGCCCAGCCACATCCATTTCCGCATCCGCTCGCCGCAGGGGACGGCCAATCCCGTGGACGTGGTGACGCAACTCTATTTCCAGGGCGATCAGTACATTCCCGGGGACTACGGCGCGGACGAACCCAATGCCAAGCCCCGCACCATCCCCCTCACGCGGGCCACCCCCCAGGCAGCGATGCAAGGCGTATTCGACATCACCCTGCCCGGCGGCACCACCGGTTTCGGCCGGGAACTCGATCCGCTTTCCGATCCCGCCCTCGCGGCTTTTGATGTATTCGTGCAGCGCCGCGGGGATGCTTTTCTCATCCACCTTCCCGGCCTCACCAAGGCGCGCCAGGTGGAGCTACGCCTGTACAACGCGGAAGGTACCCTGATCCGCCGGAAGCTCCACGCATCCGCCCCGGTAGAAGTCGACGCATCCGCGCTTCCCCGCGGATCCTACCAAGCGGAGTTGCTATGGTGGACGGACAAGGGCCAACGTAACGAAGCGGTTACCCTGAGGAGATGAGATGATAAAAGCGGGAATGAAGGAAAACGGCAACCGTCCCGGCCGAAGCCGATACCCGATCTCCGTCCGGTCCGGCGTGTTCGCGGTCTTCGCGAACCTGGCCGCTTTATGCCTTTGGGGAGGCTGCGGTTGGGGAGCGAGCGCGTGGGGAGGGACTTCCGCGCTGTGGGGCGTCAAGGGCGAGCTATGGGACCCGCTCGGGCGGCTGCCGGATTTCTCCTATGCGGGCTACCATGCGGGTGAAAAGGCCATCCCTACTCCGCCGGTGACCGCGTCCGTCAAGGATTTCGGCTGCAAAGGGGACGGCAAGAGCGATGATTCGCAATGCCTGCAACGCGCCGTCGACTCCGCCGCGCCGGGAGCCCTGCTCATCCCGAGAGGCCGTTACCTGTTGTCGAAGCAGATCCTGGTCCGCAAGAGCGGCCTGGTGCTGCGGGGCGAAGGCCAGGGCGCGGATGGGACCGTGCTCGTCTGGAGCAAGGGACTGCAGGAACTGACCGGCGCCATCCATCCGTGGAATTGGGGCGCGAGCGGCCTATTGCGTTTCGCACCCGCCAACGCGGCCATCTCAGCGGCTTCGTCCGCATCGCCATCGATCGCGGGCGCGTCCATCGCAGCGATCGCCCCGCATCCGGGCGCGCTCGCGAAAACCGCGGACCACCCGCCGTCCCACGAACTCGCCCTGGGAGAACAGGTCGCCACCGTCACCACCGCCGCCAAGCGCGGGGATATCCATTTGCATCTGTCCGCCACCGCGGGATTGCTGGCCGGACAGTTCATCGTCCTGACCCTGACCGATCCCGCCGATCGATCGCTCAACTCCCATCTCCACAACGATCAAGGCTCCAATGACTACAACCAGGACATGCCCTTGCGTTGGGTGGTCAAGATCCGCGCCCTTGCCGCCGACGGAATCGATCTGGCGCAGCCGCTGCGCTGCGACGCGCGCCCCGCCTGGTTGCCGCGCATCAACCGCTACAAACCCATCGAAGAATCCGGAGTGGAGAATCTGCGTTTCGAATTCCCGGACGTGGCGGCCTATGCCGGCCATCAGTTGGAACCGGGATTCAACGCCCTGGCCTTCGAAGGCGCCCTCGACTGCTGGGCCCTGGACATCACCATCCGGAGCTGCGACAACGGCCCATCCCTGGAGGATCTGACCAAGAATTGCTCCGTGCTCGGGCTCACGCAACTCGCCCGTTACGTACCCGCCATCAACGGCCGCATCTCCGGGCATCACGGCTTTTCCTTCAACATCAACTCCCACGACAATCTTCTCAGCGGTTTCACCTTCACCGCCTGCTTCATCCACGGGGTCAGCGTCGGCTATAACGCCAGCGGCAACGTCGCGCGTTCGGGATCGGGAACCGATCTCAATCTCGATCACCACAGCCGCAGTCCGTTCGAAAACCTTTATTCCAATCTGGACCTGGGGCTGGGGGAATACCCGTTCCTGCCGGTGGTGGGCGCGGGTGGGGACGTTCTGCGCTCCGGCGCGCGCGGTACGGTGTGGAACGTGAAGTCGGTGAAGGGAGCGGTTGCGCCGCCGCCCTTCGCGTACGTCCAGTACAACGTGATCGGAACCGATCAGGACAAACGCACGGCGGACCGGGAATGGTTGGAGAAGGTGGCCGACCTGCAACCGCCGGATCTGTATCTCTCGCAACTGGAAAAGCGCCTGGGCGCGACCTCGGCCGCGCGGACGGTTCCCGCGGATCCGTCCGGAAAAGGAACCTCGCGCGGCTTCGATGCGGCGGGACGGAGCGTAACCGGGACGCGGAACGGCCGGTCAAGGATCGGTAAACACATCGTGTATCCCCTGAAATAGGAGCGTAAATGCGACGACATGGAAACGGATCCGCGGTCGAAAACGCCAGGAGGGACGCGGAAGCAGCGGCCCTGGCCGGCATGCAGGGCTATTTGGGCTGGACCGCCCTGGCCTTCGGGCTTTCGAATCTGGTCGGGGTTTTCGGATTTGCCTTGGTGAAATTTCTCCGCGCCGTTTTCCGAATGGCCTAATTCCCCCGAAACGCGGATCGGGTCTCCAGCAGTCCAAGGTTCGCAATCTCCCGTTACCCCGCTGAAACGTCGTATCCCCAGGTATTACCCTGCTTTAGTTGACAGAAATGGTGTTTTCTGCTCTTATTTGCGTGGCTTTTTGAAAAACAGTACACTATCAGGCCTAGCCCCGTAACACGTACCGGCTAACAGAAACTTTCCTTTCCAACCCTACGCCTCCGGGCGATTTCACCGAGTTGTTCCATGAAAAGTTCGCATATCCGCAATGTCGCCATCATCGCACACGTTGATCATGGCAAGACCACCCTCGTAGACGGCCTCCTTCGGCAGAGCGGCGTATTCCGGGAAGGTTCGGTCATGACCGAACGCGTCATGGACTCGAATGATCAGGAGCGCGAACGCGGCATCACCATCCTGTCCAAGAACGCTTCGGTCCAGTACAAGGACTACCTCATCAACATCGTCGACACTCCGGGGCACGCCGACTTCGGCGGCCAGGTGGAGCGCGTGCTCGGCACCGTCGATGGCGCCCTGCTGATCGTGGACGCCTGGGAAGGCCCCATGGCCCAGACCCGCTTCGTGACCAAGAAGGCCCTGGAGATGGGATTGACCCTCGCCGTCGTCATCAACAAGATCGACCGCGCGGGCTGCGAGCCTCATAAGGCGCTCGACAAGGTATTCGATCTCTTCGGCGAACTCGGCGCCACCCACGAGCAATTGGACTTTGGGCACATCTTCGCCTCGGGACGTTCCGGCACTTGCCGCCGCGAGATGACGGATCCGGATTCCAACTTCATGCCCTTGTTCGAAATGATCGTCAACAAGATTCCGCCGCCGACCATCGGCACCTCGCCGAATCCGTTGTTGCAGATCACCAGCCTGGACTTCCAGGAGTTCATGGGCCGCCTGGCCGTGGGCCGCCTGCGCCAAGGCAGCCTCAAGGTCAACCAGAGCGTTACGCATATCAATGAAGCGGGCCAGGCCAAGAAGGTGCGCGTCACCAAGATCCTGTTCCCGGAAGGCGTGAAGCTCAAGGAAGTCGACGAAGCCATCGCCGGGCAGATCGTCTGCCTCGCCGGCATTCCGGATTTCACCTTGGGCGATACCCTGACCGGGGAAGATCCCCCCGTGGCCCTTCCCCGCATCAAGGTGGATCCGCCCACGATCTCCATGCGTTTCTCCGTCAACGACTCGCCCTTCTGCGGCAAGGACGGGGGACGCTTCCTGACCTCGAACCATATCGCCGAGCGCCTGGAACGGGAAGCCGTCGCGGACGTGGCCCTCCGGGTCGTCAGGGCCCCGGAAGCCGGCGCCCACATCGTCTCCGGACGCGGCGTTCTGCATCTCTCCGTGCTCATCGAAAAGATGCGCCGCGAAAGCTACGAGTTCACCGTCGGCCGTCCGCGCGTCATCACCCATGAAGAGGACGGCGTGGAGATGGAGCCCGTGGAAACCATCACCATCGACGTGCCAGAGAACTACTCCGGCGCCGTCATCGACGAAATCAACAAGCGTAAGGGCGAGATGAAGGACATGCAGCTGGAAGGCACGCAGGTCAAGCTCATCTATGATCTGCCCGCCCGCGGCCTCATCGGCCTACGTTCCAAGCTCATGTCCCTGAGCAAGGGCTACGCCGTGTTCCAGCAGATCTTCAAGGGCTATGAGCCCATGAAGGGCCACATCGAGCAACGGACCAACGGCGCCCTCATCTGCAAGGAGCGCGGCGTTTCCGTCGCCTACGCGCTGTGGAAGCTGGAAGAACGCGGCACCATGTTCATCGGCCCCCAGGTCGACGTCTACACCGGCATGATCGTCGGCGAGAACAACCGCGGCGAAGACATGGTCATCAACATCAACAAGGGCAAGCAGCTGACCAACATGCGGACCACGTCTTCGGACGAGGCCACCATCCTCACGCCGCATCGCCAACTGTCCCTGGAAGAGGCTTTGGAATTCATCAACGATGATGAGGCCTTGGAAATCACCCCGAAGAACATCCGCATCCGGAAAATCCTGCTCGAGGAGAACCAGCGCAAGCGCGCCTGATACGTTCCCGCACACTGGGATTCCACCCCTCGCAAGTCCGATTTCCCCGGCCCGCTCATCCCGGAGCCGGGGATTTTCATTTTTGGGCCCCTCGCAGGGTATTGAAGAAGTGTTGCTGGAGAAACGTGGGCTTCTTGACCCTTTCCGCCTTCCAGGTACTACAATCGGGATTATGCTACTTTTCGGGCATGGGTGGAAAATCCATCGTTTCCGGGTTATCGCGGCTTTCCGAATGAGGAAAGCCCTTTCCTCCGTACTGCCCGTGCTACCCGCCCTCGCCGCGGTCCTGGTCCTCGCCCCGCCCGCCCCCGCGAGCACGATCATACCCAATAGCCAGATCTGGATGCAGGTCGAAGAGACCGTCGTCCCCATCCGCGAGAACACCACGCGCAATGCGGTCATCCGCGGCTTCGCCCAGAAGGGCCAGGTCCTGGCGGTGGAGAAGACCGGCGACAACTGGATCAAGGTGCGCGTGAACGATACCCTGGACGGCTGGGTGCCTTCCGGTTCGCTTTCCCCATCCGGTCCGCCTGTGACTTTGGATCCCGGTTACGTCAAAGGCGTGTTGGGATTCGTGTTCGCCTTAGGCATCGGGACTTTTCTCATCCTCGCCATCAAGCTGGCCGGCAAGCGCCGGGAGGAAAGCCGGGACCGCGCGCGCCAAGCCATGGCGGACGCCAAGCGGCGACTGCAGAACAAGGTGCAGCTTCTGTTCAAGGAAGAACCCAAGATGCACTCCCATCTGGTGATGGACGAAGTGGGTCTGCGCGATTGCCTGCAAAGCATCGGCTACGTGGCCAACCTGGAGAACGACGCGGACACCTTCCTGGCCTCGTGCAAGGCTTTCAAGCCCAATCTGATCGTGGCCGGATTCGATTTCCACGGGCCGCTCGAGAAGATGGTGGAGACGGACGCGATGCTGATCAACACTCCCGTCATCTATCTCCATTGCGGCAAGGCGCCCACCGCCTCGGAAATCCGCATTCGGGCCTATCTGGACAGCAACGCCAGCGAAAAGGATCTCGGCGAAGCCATCGCCCTGTGCCTCAAACGCTCGCCCCAGAAGATCCGTTACTCCGTAAAGCCGGTGGCGCTCAAAGGCGGCATCCACGGCGGCACCTTGGTCGAGCTGCTGCACTTCCTGGCCGCCGTCAAAAAGACCGGGCAATTGCTGGCGGTATCGGGATCCGCCAGGGGCGAAGTTATCCTGCACAAGGGGAACATCGCCTCGGCTTCCATGAAAGGCCTGTCCGGCGCCAAAGCCGCGGAAGCTATATTGAACCTCGTTTCGGGCTCGTTCGAATTCCATGAGAAGGAAGCGGCGCCCGGATCCGCGATGCCGGAAGGCGCGCTGAACACCCAGAAGATCCTGATGGATTGGGCCAAGACCAAGGATGAAAGCAACCACCATACTCGGACTTGATTTCGGAGAAAGGCGCATCGGCGTGGCCCTCAGCGATTCCGGAAAGACCCTGGCGACGGGCCTGACCACCCTCGATTGCAAGCAGAACCCGAACTGGCTCTCCGCCCTCGGGGATATCATCCACGAAGAGGACGTGGAGTCCATCGTGGTGGGCTATCCCTTGCGCACGGACGGCAAGACCGGCGCGGACGCCAAGACCGTGGCCGTCGACGCGTTCATCGCCGCATTGGAAACCAAGTTCGGCCTGCCCGTGCACCGCGAAGACGAGAGCTTCACGAGCCAGATGGCGGCGCAAAGCCTAAAATCCCGTTCCAAGAAAAAACGCGGGCGCCGCGACTACGGCCGCGACAAGGCGGAAATCGATCGCGTGGCAGCCTGCTACATCCTGCAGGATTTCCTCGATCACCGTCCGGCGGCGCACGGAGACGCCAAATGACCGGGGAGCTCGTGCATGTAGGCGCGTCCAGCGCCTACGCCAAGCGGCGAAGCGTCGAGTTCGCGCAGCGAACTCCCAGCGAGGAGCCTTGATGACCAGGGAGCTCATGTCTGTGGGCGCGACCAGCGCCCACGCCAAGCTTCGAAGCGTGGAGTTCGCGCAGCGAACTCCTAGCGAGGAGCCATAATGCATATCTCCCCTTGCGCCTGGTACTGCTTCGACTTCGCCGAATCCACCGGATGGGATGTCAAGGACCTGCCCGACAAGACCATGGTGACCGCGGCCGATCAATCCTGCTTCATCGAGCTGATCGCGGCGCGCAAGATCAAGAAGGCCGAGGACGTGGAGATCTCGGAGTTCCACGAAAACTACCTACGCGACGAGAAGATCCAGCCGCTGAAGACGGTGATGACGGAGAATCCGTATAAGATCATCACCATCGTTACGCGCGGGATCGGGATCGATGAGCGGTATTGGATCGTGTGCCATGCCTTCTGGAACAACTACTGCGCGTTCATCCGCTATCATGGGGCGCGTAAGGACGGGATGGAAGCGCGGGTGCAGGCGTTTTACGATATCGTGAACTCGCTGCAGCCGTTAGCGATGGAATAGGTGTAGAGCCGGGGCCTGGGGTTCCGGGCGCGGGGGCGGATGACGGCTTCGGCGAGTTCACGTCGACTCGCAGAGTCTGCCGGCCTTGCGGCAGGATGAAGCTCCGGGTCCACCGCGCAGGCTGCGCAAACGGACGCCCCACGCTGCGAGTCGCGCGACCGCTCCGCCTGCGCACTGCCGACAGTCCCGTGAACCAAGCGTCCCGACCTAAGGGTCGGGCCGTCGCCTCCGCCTGATATCCGCCCCCACGCCCGGAACCCCAGTCCCAAACCCCACGCACATATCCAATCGAGCGATCCGGCTGCGCAGAGTTTTCGCGGTGTTGATCGTGGGCGCAGGCACCGTGCGTTGGGCCCGACGGGTCTGTGGGACGATACTACTGTGGGCCGATTGGTCTTATCCAGGTGTCTGCGAGCCGCGGCGGCGGTGGTGCGAGGCTTTGTAATCCGCGCGGCGGTGTGTCGTGGGGAGAAAGGGTTGGTCGTTTGACATCTCGGCTGCGATGTCGCCGGGACTTGGCCGTATGTTGAGCGGGGGATTAGGATACGCGCGTCGGAATGTGGCGATTCCGTCAGGTAACGCTTATGTTACCTACGTCCGATTCGCCAGGGTTCCCCATTGGGAACCCAATCAATGTTTGTAGGAGGCGAGGTTGGTTTTGAGGAAGGTGATTTGTTGCGGGGAGAGGCGGGTCTGGTCGCCGGTGCCGCAGTCGACGGGGTGCATGAGGTTCTGGAGTTCGCAGTTGTTGCTGCGGGAGCACGAGTTGTCGGCGATGCGGAGGCAGTATTTGGTGCCGAGTTCGTCAAGCCAGGCCGGGGTCGCGGAGCGCTTGGCGGTGGCGATATCGAGGTTGCAGAAGCGGGTGTCGGTGAACCCGTCTTCCGTGTTCGAGAAGTCGTCGTCCTGGAGGAAGTCGTGGAGCGTTGAAACGGTGTGGCGGAGGCCGAAGAAGTGGCCGAGTTCATGCGTCGCGGTGATGGCGAGGCTCAGAGCGCCGTTGGCCGGGCTGGGGCCCTGGAGAATGCGGGCGGAGAGGATGACGCGGCTTTCGGGGTGGTTGTCGATGTCGACGACTTCGCGGGGGGCGAATCCCAGGACTTCACCGGCTAGGCCGGATTTGGGGTCGCCGATGGAGATGCTGTCGACGATGTAGAGGTGGGCGTGGTTGGGGATGCGGTTGCCGGGGAGGGCTACATAGGTGTTGCTGAACGGGAAGGCGAGGGCCGGGGCCGAAGGCTCCACGATGTCGATGGAGCCCTGGAGGACGATGCCGAAAGGGGCGTAGATGGCGGCCATGTCCTGGAACAGGGTATTGGCGAAGGCGGTCTTGGCGGCCGCATCGGGCAGCGTGCGGAGCTTGCGGATGAAAATCAGGCGGACCTGGAGGGTGTCCGCGGTGAGGGTGGAGGCGTTGGCCAGGGAGACGTGCGGGAGACTGGGAATGGCCTGGACGCCTTCGGGGGCGGTCAACTGGACCATGAAGAACTGGGCCGTGGGCTGATCCGACGAAAAGGAGAAGATTTCCCGGGTGCCGTCGCTGGCCGAAGTCAGGGTCTTATACAGGCTCGGAACGTTGTTTTGGAAATAATAGAGCTTGAGCACGTCCTTGTTGCGCGAAGTGGAGTCCACGGAAAAGTCGTACGCGCGGCCGGGCTGGAGGACGAACTTGACGCCTTTGCGGACCAGATCGGACATGAGGGAATCATCCGCGGCCTTGTCGTTGACGTACACGCGGCGCTTGATGCTCCGGGAGGTGTTGTTATCATCGAGGGTGAAGGTGCCGCAGGCTGCCAACAGCAGGGCGGCCAGGGCGCCGTAAAGGGCATATGCGAAGGTGGAAGCACAGGGACGACGGGACATGGCGTTCAATCCGGTTCTCCTGAGGCTGCGTCCCTGGATTTGCGAAGTTCCGATTTCAATTTTTCCCTGATGGTCAGAAGGCTTTTCTGGTACCGTCCGTCCTGGAAATCGGAAAAGGCCCATGGAAAGGGCTCGAAACGGCCCTTGGCGTATTTTAGCAAGAGGTCCGCGTAAACGCCATCCCTAAGATACAATTTGCAGGGGCCGCGTTTGAATGAGGCCAGCACCAGCTTGTCCGCGTCCAGGTACCCTATGTCCAGGTTATACAGGCGCTTGCCGTCTTTGGCCCAGTCCCGTTCCAGGCGCGCGGCCGCGTGCTTGTCGTTGGGCAGGCGCTCCGGGCTTTCCACGCCGCGGAAGGCGATGAAACCGCGATGCAGGTCCACGCCGAATTCACCCTGGTAATAGTCGGTCGTATCGAACGGGAGGAATTCCCCCTTGAATTCGATGGGGCCGAACACGGCTTCCAGGCCCAGCCACAGGGCTTCCGGAGGACGCGGAGTGGGCGCGAGCACAGCCAGCACGCGCTTGCACAGGGCATTTTGCGGCGCCTGTAGGGGCGCATGGGTCGGGTGATTGGACGCTTGCATGGGAAGAAAAGTAACAGTATTCCTGCGGCGGGAACACTTTGGGACGCCTGCGGAGCCCATGGAACGGGGCCCGGAACGGATTCCCGATCGGAAAATAAAATGATTCGATGAAAAAATGCCAAGCATTGCGGGGAAATTATGATAGAATGATCCCTGTTCATATGCGCAGATACATCTCCTATTCCCTCTTTGCGGCCCTATGCATGGGCTGCTCCAGCCGCGCCATGGTCAAAGGCGCCCTCACCACCGATGAGCGCCAGGAATACATGGAACAGACGGGAGCCCTTATACCACAACGGCTTAAGGAGAATTTCGTCGCGGGAAAAGCGGCCGAAGGCATGACCAAGGAGATGGTCGTCTTCCTTTACGGACAACCCGACAGGACCGAGAACAATCGCTACGGAATAAGCTGGAACGGCGTAGATGGCGATACCACGGCCGTGGTGGACAACCGCGACTCCCTCTGGAATTACTTCGGATCGGACAGCGTATCCGTCAAGCGGGGCATGGTGTTCCGGGGTGATACGCTCGTTCGGGTGGTCGGGGATCTCTCCAAGTGAAGTTGACCCACACCAACGGGAGGCAATCTTTATCGGGTCCGGAAGCGATTTTAGTTGAACGTGTCAGGTATTTTTTTATATAAAGACTGTGCCTTTGTATTTCTCGTTTGTTCAATCACCCTCTAGAAAGGACGCCACACATGGCAGATAAATCCTTAACCCAATCGCAAATCGTGGATCAGCTCGCGACCGCGAACGGCCTCACCAAGGTGCAGGTCCGTTCGTTCCTCGAGAGCCAGTCCGCTCTTGCCTATAAGAACGCCAAGAATGGTTTCACCATTCCCGGCCTCGGCAAGCTCGTGCTGGTGAACCGGAAGGCCCGCATGGGTCGCAATCCGGCCACGGGTGAAGCGATCAAGATTCCCGCCAAGAAGGTGGTGAAGTTCCGCGTGGCGAAGGCCGCGAAGGAAGCCATCGGCGGCGTAGCCCCTAAGAAGGCCGCCAAAAAAGGCAAGAAGTAGGACTGAAGGGGCCGGCTCAGCCGGCCCCTTTCTTTTTCCCCTCCGTTTTTTCCCCGCTCCGCTTTCCTCTCCCCCGCTTTACATCAAGACTCTTCGGCAAAAGCCGATACCGCGTTTTCAACCTTGATTTCATTGGGTTAAATCGCATCCGCATTCCGAGCCGGTTTCGCAGGCGCATAGCGTCGCGGTCCGCCACGCGCCTCACGCGCCGCGAACAATCATACCGTGCTTCTCAACTGCGATTCCACCTACGACCGCGCGCATGCAAAAAACCATGGGTGCAAAACACATCGGCCCGGTGACCGGACGCATGGACGTCGGAACGCACGCACGCATACGCGATACATCGTGACCGCATTCACAACCATCCGCGGGGCGCCTCCTATCTTTATCCGCTTATGGACGCGGGGTTTTCCCGCGCGCGCGGAGGCATGGATGCGGAGGTGGACGCGGAGGGTTTTGCGCGAACGGTGGACGGACGTCTTCGCGTTCCTCAAAGGTTGGCGCCGCGCTTGCGCGACCGCGTATCGCCGTCAGCACGGGCTGTTCCTGGCGCTGCCAATCGTATGGGCCTGCCTGGACGCCTTTGTCCTTCCCCGCTGCGCCACCCCCGGCTTTCTCGCCTGCGCCCTGTTCCTGGAGGAACGGATCGGGAGGCGCCTGGCCGTACAGACGCTGATGTTCGTCTTATGGGCCGCGTGGTCAGGCGGGACCTTCCACGCTCCGCGGCCCGCCCTGCCTGCCCTGGAGCCTCGGGCCTACACGGGACACGCCGGGCCGGAAAGCAGGCCCATTTCCTTCGGGAGCAATGAAAAGGGCCGTGAAACGGGTCAGGGTAAAGCCGCGAAGCCGGCTTTCACCCTGGAAGGGACGGTGGATGGGTTCGCCTCCCGTAAGCGTAAGCTGACCTTCTCCCTGGATACGCCCTATGGCGATTTTCGCGTGACCTCGGCGGATACGGGATTTCCGATTTCGCCTGGACTTAGGCTACGCATCCGCGCCCGACCGGCTCCACCCGCCCCGCCCACCAATCCTGGCCAATTCGATTATCCCGCCTATCTTCGGTCGCAGAACCTGGACGGCATCCTGGAGGCCCAATCCCTGCGCATCATCGGCAGGCCCGGGCTTTTCGATCGCCTGATCGCCTTTCTGCGCGGGGCGCTGGAGAAAAGCCTGGACAGTTCCGTGCCGGCCTCCCAGTCACCCTTGCTGCGCGCGGCCATGCTGGGCGCCACCGACGATTTGGATCCGGGACTGGTGGAGGATTTCAAGGCCAGCGGGATGCTGCATATCCTGGCCATCAGCGGGCAGCATGTGGGGATATTCGTGTTGATCCTGCTACAACTCTTCGCCATCTTGCGCCTGCCCCGCAAGGCCGCCTTCCTGGCCACCGGCGCCGCCTTGGCGCTCTACGTGCCCATCTGCGGCAACCAGATCAGCGTGCTGCGGGCCGCCCTTATGTTCTGGTCCTGCCTGCCTTCGGTATTATGGGAGCGGCCCGCCTTCGTCCTGAACAACCTGGGATGGGCCGCAGCGGCGAGCCTGATCATCATGCCTTACCAGATCCTGTCCTTGGGGTTCCAGCTCTCCTTCGCGGCCACCTTCATGCTCATCCTGTATTCCCGGCCCATGGCCGCCCTGCTGTCGCGCCTGCGCGTTCGCGGCGCCTTGCCGGTCTACACGGTCTCCACGGCGGTGTTGTCCCTGGTCATCTATCTCGGGGTCTACCCCATCCTCGCCGCCGTGGTGCACACCGCCGCGCCTTCGTCGATCCTGGGGAACCTGGTCACGGTCGGCGCAAGTTCGGGGATGATCGTTTCCGCATGTTTGGCCTTGCTGGCCGCGCCCATTGCGTCTTTCGCGCCTTTTTCGTCCTGGTTCGGCGAAAGCGCGGGTGGATTCGGAGCCCTGCTCTCCGCGGCCGTGCACCGGTTGGCCAATTGGCCGGGGGCTTCCCTATCGGTGGCGGCCTTGCCGTTGGGATGGAGTCTCGCGCTCCTCTTCCTGATTTTCTCCTTCCCCTATGCAGCGCGCGCCCGCAAGGGTGCCGCGATGATACTGATCGGCGTCGCCGCGTTTTCCGGACGTTGGGCCTGCGGAGAGGCTTGGGGCGCCTGGCGCAAGCCCGCCTCCATCGCCTATCTGGACGTGGGCCAGGGGGACGGCGCCCTATGCCGATTGCCCGGCGCGGACATCCTCATCGACGCGGGGCCTCCCGATGCGGGCCGCAACGTCATCCTCCCCTACCTTCGTTCGCAAGGGGTCAATCGTCTGGACCTCGTCATCGTCACCCATCCGGATCTGGATCATTACGGCGGACTCGCGTACGTGGCCTCGCACATGGAGGTAGGGAAAGTGATCTATCCCGGCATCGACGCGGACACCCATGCCTGGCGGGATCTGCGCGCGACGTTGGCGCGGCGTGGCGTGCCGATGGATACGGGCTCGCGCGGGCAAAGCCTGTATGCCGGAGACGGCATCGCCATGACCGTGCTCTCGCCGGAACGGGCCGGACAATATGAGGACCGCAACGACAATTCCGTGGTGACCCTGTTGCATATCCATGGACAACGGTTCCTCTTTACCGGGGATATGGGACCGCAGGCGGAAGCCGATCTGCTTGCCAAAGGCGACGGACGGTTGCGTGGTGCCATCCTCAAGGTGCCGCACCACGGAAGCGATCTATCCAACGCGCAGGCCTTCCTGCAAGCAGTGCATCCGACCATCGCCGTCCTCTCCGCGGGCCGGTGCAACCGCTTCGGGCATCCGGGACCGGTTACGGTGGACGCGTTGGAAGCCTTGGGATCGCGCCTCTACCTCACCGCGCGCGACGGAGCGGTGACATTCGCCTGTGATCGCGGCGGAGCGGATTGGGCGCAGTATCTGCCGCCGCGGTCGGATACCAGCGGGCATCACGGCATCGATGCCGCCCGGGGACCGGATCGGAAAAAAGGCCGCAAGCGCAAAAATGTACATTGACTAGCATGCCCGACTTCCCCGAGAACCCAGACCAGGACCGGCTCAAGCACATCTACAAGACGACGGACGTGCGCCGCCTGCCCATGACCGGCATCGTCGCGGGCTATCATACCCTGCCGTTCACCCTGGTCGGCCCCAATGATGAGGTGGATGACGGCAAGGAGAATCCCGGGTCCCTGAAACTCACCGGCAAGATCATGGTCAGCCCCAAGCTGTTGCTCTCCCTCTCGCCCAACGATGAGCGCTTCGCCGACATGTTCCCCGAGGCCGAGCCCTTCATGGACAAGAGCCTGGTGGCGCGGATGTTCTCCTTCAGCACGGCCTACAAGAAGAACTACCGCATCCGCAACGAGAACCTGACGGTGGAGGAATTTCCCGATCCGGATCTCGAGCTGATGGAGAAGGTGTTGAACGAGATGAGCCGGGCGGAGATTATCAATATGGGGGTGATCTGGTGTCCGCAGCCGCGGTTTTATCCGATCAGTCTTGAGCGGTTCATCGCTTCGGTGTTGGATCGGGAATTCCGGTAGTGGGTCGTGCGGGCATGCGCGCCCGCGCGGAGGGGGCTGGGGCTGACGGCTTCAGCGAATAAGCAGCTGATACATTGATTTCTACTGCCTCCGGCCTCGGCTGTTGGGGTGAGGTCGACGCTTCCGCGCGCAAACGCGGAGTTTGCTCCGAGTCCCCCGCGGATGCTCGCGGAGGCCCGCGGCCGGCGGCCTGCTTACAAGCGTCCCGCAAGGCGGGCCGTTCGCTTCCGCCTGATAGCCCCATCCCCCTCCGCGCGGGCGCGCAGGCCCCCAAGAAAAATCCCGGCACGCCCGAGCATCATCGACCGAGGGAGGCCTCGAGAACTGATGGGCTAGGTCTGAGGCTGCGGGCGCTCAGGTCTTGGGCTTTCTCGGAGAAAAGATCGCTTAGGCGCGTTAGGTCTGGGACGCATTTGGTTATGGCCCGATCTGTTTCGATGTCTCGCATGTTCAATTCCAAATTGGATCGAATTCGATTTTTACGGCCGACATGGGGATGGAAGTTTGCCGATTTGGTTTTTACTGCTGGGGTTGTGGGAGAAGACTGTGTTGTCTGTGCGGTGGCGGACAGCCTTTGGCGCAAGGCTGCCCGGGGAGAGAAGAGGATCGGAGAGGATTGGAGAGGATCGGAGAAGACCGGAGACGGACCGGGACGAACCGAGAGGAACGGAGGGCAGGCCTGGGAGAAAGAGGGGGTTGCCTTGTTAGGCGCCCCCCTGGATCCTACGGTGCCACTGAGAAGGTGGCGCTGACTCCGTTTATCGATGCGCTTAAGCGGCTGATCACTTTTACGTAGTAGTCGCCTTTGGCGGCCAAGGTGGCGGGGACGCTCCAGGAATAGGAACCGGTGTTCGTCAGGTTGGCCGCGATGGTTTGGACCACGCCCGTGCCGTCGTAGAGGAAGATGTCCACGTAGCCTTTTACGTTGGAGGGATCGCTCCAGGTGATTGACAGCGTTCCGTTGAGGTGCGCGACGGCGGCTGCCGCCGGGGTCGAGACCGTGAACTTGTAACTGGCGGGATCGATCTCCTTGATCTCGAATCCGTAGGACCCGAAGTAGGAGGTGGAATAGGGAGCCACGGTGGCCGAGTACTGGCCATCGGCCGGGCATACCCAGGCGATGCTGTTCACGGAATCGATGCTGCCGGTCTTGGTGTTGGTGGCGAGGCTGGTCGCGCCCAAACCGGAGTAGAGGCTCAGGGTGGTCGAGAGCGGGTAGGCGGAAGCGGCCTGGATGAGATAGAGCATTTGGGCCTTGGCGGTGAACTTGAACCAGTCGCGATCGCGGTAGGTGAGCGACAGGGTCTGCTTGGGCGCGTTGGGCGTTACCGTTTTGGCCGCGCCGGCGGAATCGTTGGGTTCGAGGGCGTCGGGCGGAATGCCGCTGACCGTGAAGTAGGGGCTGTAGCCGAAGATCTGGTAGTTGTTGCCGCTGGTCATGCGGAGGCGGTAGCGGTTGGAGGTCGCCAGGCCAAGGGGTATGGAGACGGAGTAGCTGCCGGTATTGAAGACCGAGGTTCCGAAACTTTGGATCGAGACCGTGTCCTGATACAGAGCAAGGCTTACGTAGTTGCCGTACAGGGTGGTGTCGGGCGTCCAGGTGGCGGTGTAGGCGCTGCCGGCGGCCCAAAGGGAGGAGTCGGTCGGGGCCGTGAACTTGGCGGGGATGCCGCCCAGGCCTGCGTCATAGCCGATCACGGACAGGGAATACGGGCCGGTGGAATAGTTGTATTGGACCCGCGCGAAGTATTTACCGGAGCGCACGGGATTAAGGACCAGGGAAACCTTGCTGCCGCTGGCGTAATTGATCTGGACGCCCAGGCTGTCGTAGATGTACACGTAGACCGTGGCCTGGGAACTCACGGCGATGAGATAGGCCTTGGTGGTCACAGCATCGAACTTGACCCAATCCGAATCGCTAACGGTGACGTTGTGTTGCTGGGCCGTACCGTCCGTGGTGATGTCCTTGGCCGCGCCGCGGACATTGTCCGGCTCGTAGGAATCCGGCGTCAATCCGCTGATGGTGAAATGCGGACCGTATCCGTAAATGCCCGTGCTGTTGTAATTCGAAACCCGGATGCGGTAGCGTCCCGAGGTGACGAGGCCGGCGGGGATGCTCCAGGAATAGGTGCCGCTGTTGGTGAGGCCCGAGGTGATGCTTTGGACGAAGGTGGTGTCCAGATACAGCGCCAGGGTTACCGAGGTTCCGAATACGGCCTGATCGGTGGACCAGGCGAGGGAGTAATTGGATCCCGCGGCCCAGGTGGAAGCGGTGTCGGGAGAGGTGAACTTGACCGGAAATCCGTTCTGGGTCGAGTCGTAACTGATCATGGAAACGGAGTAGCTGCCGTAGGAAGAGTAAGGATTGATCCGGACGTAATAAGCGCCGGTATAGGTGGGCGTGAGCGCGAGGGGGATTTGCGTGCCGGATTGATAGGTGATCTGCTGGCCGTTGCTGTCGAGCAGATAGGCGTAGACGGAATAGATGGGCGAGTTGACGGAGACGAGATAGCGCTTGCCGGTCACGGCGCTGATGCGCATCCAATCCTGATCGCCGGAAGTGAGGTTGTGGCTTTGCGCGACGCCGTCCGCGGCGAGGGGCTTGGCCGTGGTCTTGGCATTGTCGGGTTCATAGAGATCGGCCGTGACGCCGCTGATGGTGAAGTACGGGCTGAAGGCGGCGATTTGCGTGTTGCCATTGCTGGCGATGCGGATGCGGTAGCGGCTGGAGGTGTACAGGCCCGTGGGCAGGGTCCAGGAATAGGAACCGGAGTTGGAGACGGAGGTGGCGATGGTTTGCGTCAGGGTGGAATCCAGGTACAGACTGAGGCTGACATACGCCCCATAGAAGATGCTGTCGGGGGTGTAGCTGATGGAATAGGACGAACCGGCCGCCCAGGTGGTCTTGTCATCGGGAATGCTGAACTTGATGGCGAAGGTGGCCTGGGTGGAATCGTATTCGGTGACTGAAACGGTGTAGGCGCCATACGACGAAGAGGAGGATATCCTCACGTGGTACTTGCCCGCGTAGGCGGGCACGAGCACCGATTGGATGTTGTAGCCGTTTTGCGAGGATACGCCGGACGGGCCGCCAGTGCTGTCGAAGATGTTGACGTTCACGATGGTGGCGGGGGAACGGACGCTGATGAGGTAGCGCTTGCCCTTGGCGGTTGTGAACTTCAGCCAGTCTTGATCCAGGTAGGTCACGGTATGTTGCTGCGATTCCCCCGTGACCGGAATGGCCTTGGCGGTTTTCAGGCTGTCATCGCTTTCGTACGCATCGGGATCCGAACCCTTGACGTAGAAATAGCCCGAGTACGCGAAAATGGACGGATCATCCACGCTGGCAACCTTGATGCGGTAGCGGTTGGAAGTCGCGATGCCGAAGGTGGGAGACCAGAATGTCGATCCGGACGAGACGCCGGTCGAGGTGGTGATCCGGGTGACCAAGGTGGTGTCGCGGACCAGGGAAATGCTCACCTGGCTGCCGGGATTTCCCGTCGCCGTCCATGCGATGGTGTAGCTGGTCCCCACCAGGATGGAATCGCCGGCGGCGGGAGTGGTGATGTTGAAGGTGCCGGAATAGGAAGAGACGATGGAGAATGCGGGGCTTCTGGCGTTGATGGAAGGATCGTTGATGCTGAACACGCGGATGTGGTAGTCGCTGCCCGATCCGTACGCCGCGACATAAGGGCTGATGCTCGACCACAGGTAATATCCGCTGATGGGCGCGGAGGAGGTGAGGTTCGCGACCAAGTTGGTATCCTTGAGCAATTGGATGCCGACGTAGTTGCCGATGTTTCCGGAAGTGACCCAACGGATGGCATAGGTGGAATCCATGCGGACCTCGGACCCGGCGGCGGGAGAGGTGACGGCAAGCGAGCCGGTATAGGTGGAATAGGTGGTGAAATACTGGCTGAAATCCCACTTGGTGGTATCGGACGCGCTGGCGATCCTGATGCGCAGGGTCATGCCGGACCCCAATTTGTAGCCTGAGGCCGCGGAAGCGGAATAGGGCCGCCAGATGTACGTACCGGTATTAGCCGCCCCGCTGGTCAAGGTGGCGAGGAATTTGTCCCCTTGATACACGCTGATGCGGACATTGCCGTTGGCGACCGAATCGGACGGGGACCACAGGATGGTGTAGCTGGAATCCATATTGAGGCGCGCGCCGGACACCGGAGAGGTGATGGTGAAATAGCCGCGGTACACCGTAGGCGGCAGACCGTTCTTGCCGCCGTCCGGTCCGAAGAGATTGCAACCTTGGAGGATGAGGATCAGCAAGAAGACGATGGATGATGCTATGCGCAATCCTGAAACAGGCCTGGTCGATATCATGAGCTTTCCCCGCGGTTTTGGGACGGGTAATATTTAGTTGATCGTAACCGGATTGCGAAGCCTGCACGAAAAAACAAAACGGTGATTTCCGTCCCGTTTGCCGTTCGAAACGTCACCATCGGTCCCAGATTCGGATTTGCAGACCGTGAACGCCTTACATTGGCGACGCGGGAGTCGCATCACCGGAAGAAACGGAGGCAACCAAGGGGTCAATAGGCCGAAGGGGCCTTTCCGTCATCCACGAAGGTGATGATGTGGATTTCGCCCGTTTCCAAGTCGCCGTCGCAGTGGATGCCGTAACGGTAAGCGAGCCTGGAAAGAACGGAACTCCCCCGGGGCATATCGTGGGCGAAGATGGAATCGGCGATGGAAAATGGGATTTTGATCACGAAAGAGCGGACTCCCGGATCGGCGGCGCATCGCGTCGGAATTCCGGGGATTGCGGGCGCGGCGTTGTACACCACGGTATCCGTGTAGTCATAGGGGGAAAAGAAGGAGGCGGTGTAGCGTAATGTCTTAAGCAGGAGCAGCCCGCCTCCCAGGCGGGAATCCGATTCGCCGTACACGGAATCCCCGGCCGCGAGAGGATCCGGCAATCCGTTGAACATGACATGGGTGTGGTAGTTCCGGGTGGACGTCTCCTGGGATTTCCGGGCGCACCCGGCACCGAAGGAGATACAGGCAGTAAGGAGGGCCCAGCCGAAGATACGCGCAGCGTCCATCCGGAATCCCTTCAGAAGGTCACGGCCAGAACCCGCGAATTGCGATCCTGGTTGTAGACGGCCTGCTTTTCGGTGGGAAGGACCGAAAGGTCGGCTTCGCGGAAGCCGTTGCGCATGAAGAAGTCGCTCGTTTGGGTGGTGAGGAGGAATACGCTTTTCACGCCGGCCTTCTTGGCCTTGTCCAGCAGGTACGAGACGATTTTGCGGCCGGTGCCTTGGCCGGTATAGCCCGAATCCACGACCACGGCGTAAAGCTCGGCCTTCTTGTCCGGATAAATCCGCAAGCCGGCGCAGCCGTGCAGGGTGGAATCCACCTTGAAGACCACGAAGTTCTCCAGCTCCGAGCCCAGGGTTTCGGCAGAGCGCTGGATGAGCACGCCATCGTCCACGTAGGGCTGCATGATGCGGAGGATCTCGGGGATGTCCGAGGGTTTGGCCGGGCGGATCTTGTCGTACTGGTTGGCGTAGAACATGGTGCCGTGGCCGGCGCTGGAAAAGATCTCCTGCAGCAGGATGCCGTCGAGGGAGCCGTTGATGAAATGGACCCGGTCCACGCCGGCGGCGCAGGCGTCCATGGCCAGGGAGACGAGCTCGCGGTGTTCGGACTTGAGGGCTTGGGAGAAATCGCGCAGGAGGATGGTGCCTTCTTCGAGATCGAGATTGGAGAAGAAGCCGCTCTCCTTTTCGCCCGCGTCCGCGAACTGGGCTTCGGCGACCACGGGGATGCCCGTATCCACGCCGATGAAGAAGAGCTTGGTGGCGCGCAGGGCCTTGGCGATGGCCACGGCCAGCTCGCTGCTGTTCAGGTTGTAGTCCTTGCCCACCAGGTTCCAGCCGATGTTCGGAACGATGGGGATCAACTGGTCGTCAAGCATCTTGTTGATGAGGGTGACGTCCACCTTTTCCACGCGGCCGGTATGCTGGTAATCCAGGCCGTTGAGCACACCCATGGCGCGGGCGCGCACCCAGTTGCCCACCACGCCGTTGGCGCCGTTCTCCGTGAGCAGGGAGATGAGCACGTTAGTCACGTTGGAGGCGCCCAGCTTCACCAGGGGCATGGCCTCCTCGGTGGTGATGCGGACGTCGTCCTTCATGGTCGAATTAACGCGGTAGGTCTTGAGTACCTTGTCGATGGAATGCTTGGCCCCGGGCACCAGGATGATGCGGATGCCGATCTTCTGCAGCAGGACGATGTCCTTGATGAGCAGGGAAAAGAGGGGGCGGGACATGAGGCTGTCGTCGATCTTGAGGACGAACACCTGCTCACGGTAACGGCGGAGATACCCGAAGACCTCGCGGATGGCCTGCATGGGGAAGCCCCCCAGGCCCGTCGGCGCCTGGCCCGCCGCCTTCGCGGATTTCTTCTTGCCGTTGCCTTCCATGAAACCGTTCTCCCTTTTGCCCTGCGAGCGGCGTGGAGTTGCTTCGGCAACTCCAAAGCCGTGAGCCATTATCCGAATAAAGTAGGAATTACGCGCCGCGCCGCGGCCAGGCCGGCCGCCGGATCCGCAGCAGCCCCTGCCGCCCACAACAGGACCGCCAGATGATATTGTACCGCCCTGCGGAGGCCGTTGTCCCGGTCCGCCGGGTCTTGCGAGTCCGGACCCATCGCCATCAGCCATTCGCGCCATTGGGGGAATTTGCCCAGCGCATATACGTCGGAGGAAAGCTCCAGGCCCAGCGTCGTCGGCGAAACGGACGCTTCCGTTATCACCGCCTGGCCTTTGACATAGGCGGCGGTGGGGCCGTCCGCAGGCGCCGCCGTCACCGACACGAGTTCCGTTTCCTTGTGCAGGACCAGGTCCACTGTGCCGTGGTTGCCGAGCAGGATTTTGCCGCGCAGGCCTTGGGCCGCCAGGGTTCCGGCCAGGCGCAGGGCGTAATGCTTGTGCGAGATGCCGAGCAGCATGGGCGAGGCGGGCCAGGGATTCACGAGCTTTTCCGCGGTGTGCAGGCAGGAGCGGAAGCCGAGATGGGTACGGAGATCATCGAGGGAGGCCAGGCCCCGAATCAAGGCCCCGCAGTCCGTGAGCACGGGCGCGGGCGCCAAAGGACCGGGAAGCGTTCCGGCCGTAACGGGGAACAGCGGTCCGGAGGGATCCAACAACTTTGCCAACTCCCAAGTGTCCTCGAACGAGGCCTGGTTCTTTTGGAGGACGGGAGCGCTGCGGACGATGCCGACGGCGATCCCGAAGCGGCGCAGGAGATGCGCGGCCAGCAGCGAGGCCAAGCCTCCTTTACGTTGCGTATCCGAAGCCAGGTTGAGTACCAGGGTTTTTCCGGCCCCACCGCCGCCGGTTCCAGCCTCCGAACCAGCGCCGCCGCTTCCGGACACGGAACCCGCAATGGACAGGGGCCGCAATGAGGCCATGCGCGAACGGAAGACTTCCGCAAGCGCGTCGAGTTCTTCCTGGGTCAATTCCTTGATGCGCAAGGCCTGGAGAAAGGCGCCGGCCTGGACGGGATGGAAGGCGCCGTCCAGCAATTGATTGAATGCGAGGCGGCTTTCCGCCGCGGTGAGATCGGCGGACAGGGTCCGGCCCTTCCCCACCTTCTTCACGAAATCGACCGGCCGTAAAGCCTGGGGTTTCGCGGATGCGGGAGCGAATTCCATCGGAGCCCCCGTACTTCCTGCCTCGGATGTCATCGACGGCCTCCTTCCCGTAAATTTAGTAAAGGGAGCCGGCAAGGGAGAATGCAGCGGCCGGAGCGGATTCCCGGCGCGGCACGCAGCGTGCGCACGGCGCTTCGGACATTGCATTTACGGGGAGAGTTATCCATTTTCTTTCCATGGAAAAAGCCCCCGCGGAATCCCAAGGCAACACGACCTTTCAGAAGGCCTCCTTCCTCATTTACCTGCTCGCGGTCACGGCCGCATTCCTGGCCCTGTTGGGACATTTCCTGATGCCCATGCTCCTGGCCTCGGTATTCACGGGCCTCACCTACCCCCTCTATACCTGGATACTCGCCAAGGTCCGCAAGCCCATCGTCGCCGCCCTTCTCACCATCGTAGCCTTATTGCTGCTCCTGGTGGTTCCCATCCTCGCGGTCGGCACGGTGGCCTACCAGGAAGCGGTCGGTTTCTTCAGCTCCCTGAACCTGGATACCCTCAGAACCCATCTCGAGGCCACCTTCCAGCACGTGCGGGATCGTTTTCCCATCATCTTCCAGCGCGTCAACACCCAGAACCTCACGGGCATGGCCATCAGCGGACTTCAGAATGCCTTCCAGATCATCCTCAAGCACAGCGCGGACATCTCGCTCTCGCTCGCCAATAACCTCCTGAGCTTTTTCCTGATGCTGTTCATGATGTTCTACTTCTACATGGACGGCCCCCGCATCCTGGAACGCTTGATCAAATGGTCCCCGCTCAAGGATGAATACGAACGCATCCTGATCGCCAAATTCATATCCGTCAGCAAAGGCACCTTGAAGGGCATCCTCGTCATCGGGATCATCCAAGGCGTTCTCGGCGCCATCCTGTTCTGGATCGTGGGCCTCAGTTCGCCCATCTTCCTGGGCGTGCTGATGGTGTTCGCAAGCATCGTCCCTGCGGTGGGCACCGCCACCATCTGGGCCCCGGCCGCAATGGTGCTGCTGGTGGAGGGCCATTGGGGCAAGGCTCTGTTCCTGGCCTTGGCCGGGTCGCTCGGCATCGGCACGGTGGACAACTTCGTGCGCCCCATTCTGGTAGGCAAGGACATCAAGATGCACGATCTACTCGTGTTGCTCAGCACCTTGGGCGGACTGGGCCTGTTCGGCCTGCCCGGCCTCATCATCGGCCCCATCATCGCCTCCATGTTCCTCAGCATCTGGAACATCTTCGAAGAGGTTTTCGCGGATGAGATCGCCGACAATCGTCAGACCGGATTCCGCACCGGCAAGATCGCCCGCATCCTCAAGGATGAAACGCCCGCCATCGCTGCGGCCGCCGTGGCTCCCGCCGCTTCCGCCTCGCCCTCCAAAAAGCCCAAGAAATAAATCCCCCGGACCCGCGCTGGCGCGGCCCGGCCCGGATTCGCTATAATGGGAGCATGAAGGAAAGGCGCGAGTCTCTCATCCCCATCCCACCCGACTGGAAGCCGGAAGCCATGGCCCGCGTCATCGAACGGGAAGTGGAGAAGTGGTGGGACCAGGGTTGGGTCTTCCTGCGCGCCGATACCGACAAATTGATGGAATCCGTTTGCCTGTTCTTCGAGCGGCAAATCGTCCTCGACGGCGAAGAGGAACTCATCAACCGGTAACGTGTCCGGCGCGGCCGGAAACGCCGGCCGCGACGCGCGCAGTAACGCGTCCGATACCCTCCCGGGCCGAACCCGTCAATCGCCCGTCTTTTCCACGACAATCCAGTAGAACATTCCCAGCCAAGGGGACAACGGCGAGAGCAGGCGCTCCAGCAGGCCCCAGAGCGGGAAGCTGAACGACGGCGCCAATTGCGGCTTGGAAAAACCGCCGCTGAGCAGATAGCGGAAAGGCATATGCGCCTGGAAGCGGATGAGCCGCAGACGGGGATAGTCCTTGGCGAACCGCGCCCGATCCCGCGCGAATACGATCCACGGCAACGCACCGTTGGCGGAAGACAACGGACCGGTGGACGCGAACTCCCATCCGGACCCGGGCTCGAAGGGCTCATGGTGGAAATTCCGGTAGACGAACCGGCCCCACGCGGTGTTGGCCGGCTCCATCATCGCCAAGATGCCGCCTTTTTTCAGGCACCGATCCACTTCCGCGAGGAATCCCGCGACGGCGGGGATATGGTGGAACGTGTCCAACAGGAAAAAGGCATCGACGCTTTGCGCCCGGAATGGCAAGGCGGTTCCCGACATCCGCACATCGATACCCGATAGCGCCATGACGTCGGAGGTTATCGCGCCCGGAAGCACCTCTTTGAGAAAGCCGCCGCCGCTACCGAGCTCCACGATGGTCGGCCGTGAACTTGGACCCGCTATTGGCCCCTTTTCCGACGGCCGTACCGGAAGCATATTCCCGAAAGCCTGGTAGTACTCCTTGTACAGCGCCCGTAGGAAAGGCTTGCGGGCGATTATTTCCCGATGGATGCGGTCGGTGGTTTCCGGATCGTCCAGATGATGGCGGCCCGGAAGCGGAGGCTCGGCCACGGCGCCCATCGCTCCGCTCACCACTTCAATTTGGTGAAGCCGAAACAGACCATCTTCATCAGCAGGAGTCCGTGGCGGAAACGGCTGATGTTGGTGACGCCGTAAGTCCGTTCCCGGTAACGTACGGGTATCTCCAGGATTTTCAGGTTCTGGCGCACGGCGCCAAAGAGCAGATCGAAATCCCCGAACGGATCGAAGTCGCCGAAATAGGACCGGCCCGCCTTGATCTTCGCGTAGTCCTTGCGGAAGAGGGCCTTGGTGCCGCACAGAGTGTCCTTGAGCGGTTGGTTCAACAGCCAGGTGAGTGCCACGGAGAAGAAATGGTTGCCGAGGATGTTCAGGAAGCGCATGGCCTGCGCCTCCATGGGATAGACCAAACGCGAGCCGTTGACGAACTCGGCCTTGTGGGCTGCCAGGGCGTTATAGAATTTCGGCATGTCCTCCGGAGGCACGGCCAGATCCGAATCCAGGATCATGAGGATGTCCTTGGTCGCGGCATCGAAGCCCAGGCGCACGGCGTCCCCTTTTCCCTTTCCCTCCTGGCGCAAGAAACGGATGTTGCGCTCAGGGAATTCCCCCATCACCTTTGCGATTTCCTCCGGCGTACCGTCGGTGGAATGGCCATCCACGAAGATGATTTCCTGGCTTTCCCCGAAAAGCGGCAGACGCTCCACCGCTGCGCGGATGGTGCCTTTCTCGTTGCGGCAGGGCACGATGACGGATACGGAATACGGGACGGGACGGGAGCCGGCCTTTTTCCGGGCCACGATGACGTTGACCATGCATAGGCTGCGGAATCCCGGCAAGGTGGCGAGGACGCGATTTGCCAGCAGGGATACCAACGGGATGTTTATCGGCAGCAGGATTTTACGGTCGAAGGATACGATTTCGAAATCGGAAAGCGCGAGCAGGTTTTCGATGTCCCCGCGGCTCATCCAATTGTGGTTCAGTTGCGGCGTCTTGAGCCCCAGCTTCTGGGCCAGCTTGATCATCGGCTCCCAGAACACGCTGTGATAGTGGAGGACGAGGCGGGTTTCGTCGTCGCAGGCGCCGCCGATGTTTTCCAGGGCCTGCTGGATGTCGAGCAGATCGCCGAGCAGATCCGAACAGAGGATGCATTCGAAGATTTCGTCGAGCCGCAGGGATTCGACATCGCCGACGCGGAATTCCAGGCTCCCATCGTCTCCGGTGCGTCCCGCTTCCGCGGCCTTGATCATGTTCTCGCCGAGATCGATCCCCAAGCCCCGGCGCGGACGGAAGCGCTTCAGGATATGCCCGTCGCCGCATCCGACCTCCAGCAGGCTTTTTCCCGGCGGGATCAGGCGGCGGAGATGGCGGAGCATTTCCCGGTAATAGTAGGCGTTGAATTTCCGGAAGCGCGGCTTCTCGGGAGCGAGGCGGTTGTAATGGTCGCGCAGCTTCTGCTTGCCCGCATCATCCACGCTTTTGGGGTTGGCCAACGGCCTGCCGACGCCGGCTTTTTCCGCCGAAGACCAATCGGGCAGATGCTTTTCGGTGATGTTCGTTTCCGGGCCGGACGGCATCGAGGTCCCTTCGCTGGGGAGATTATATCATAGGCCGTTTTCCCGTAGCATGCGAAATACCGTCCGGTCCGCCCCGCCCCGTCCTTGTTGATGATATAATGGGACGCATGCGACTCCGGTCAAGGATAGCCTTTCCCAGGCCGCTGGTTTTCGCCCTGCTTTTCAGCCTTTTCCTCCTCTGTTTCATTGTTACGCCCCTTTGGAACACCCTGCCGGGACTTCCCCTCAAGGCGGCGTTCCTGGCGCTGACCTTGGTTTCCGCCTTCCCCTGGGCCTGGTGGGGAAGCGGCGCGGAAGGCGCGGGCCCCCCGTACCTGCGGTCTCCAACCTTGGGCGATCTCCTCACCCTGCTTGCCATGGCCATCCCCATCTTCGTCTGGAACTTCCCGGCCCTGTCGGCCTCCATTCCCTGGCGCGGCGACGAAGAATACCACATCCTGTTCGCGGCGCAACTGGCCGATATGGTGCCCGGGCATCTAGCCCATCTGGCCGTTCTCGCGTGCTTTCTGGCGTGGGCCTGGCGGAATCCGGTCATGAATCGAAGCGTGATCTCCGCGACGATGATTTTTGGAATCCTCGCCGCCTTCGCGGGCCGATCCGCCCATCTGGACATCTACCGCGTCCTCCGCTATCCCATCCTCCTAAAGTACCTGACGGCCTTGCCCGTGTATCTCTCAACCCTGATGCCTTCGCTATCCGCGATCCCGTTCGGACCCGGGGGTCCCTTTCCGGAAATCCCCTATCGCCTCCTGCCGCTGCTTTCCGGCATCCTCCTGTCCTGGTGCGGTTTCCGCTTCCTGGGCCGGCATCCGCTCCCCATCCGCATCGGCGGCGCCCTCATCATCGCCGGCCTGCCGCTGGTCCGCTATTACCAGACCCTGTTCTACCTGGAGATGCCCGCGGTCCTGTGCATGACCTTGGTCTGCTTCCAGGCGGTTCCGCTGCTGCGCGCCGATCCCAAGTCCCTGGTACGGTATCCCGGATGGTACGCCCTGCTCCTGATCGGATTCCTCAAGGAGACCACCTTGCCTTTCCTGGCCGCGTTCCTGTGCTGCCGCCTGCTTTTCCAGCTATCCCGGCTCTTGCAACTCTCCCGGCCCTCCCGGCTCGCCTCGCTGCCGCAACGACCGTTCGCCTGGAAGGCCTGGGCCCGGGAAGCGGTTGTTTTCTTCTGCGTGGCATTCCCACTCTTCCTCTATCTCTTTTACCGCCTACGGCTCAACACGTCCCGGGGCTATCATCCCGAAGCCTCCAACCTGCTGGACCCGCGCTTCCTGATCCTGGTGGCGCGTTCGTGGTGGGACAGCTTCGGACTCCTGCTGCCGCTGTCCGCGGCGGGCGCCGCGTTGCTGTTGCGCCGCCGCTCCCGCTACAAATGGCCCGCCCTGGTTTTCCCCTGCCTGGCTTTCTTCCTGGTCTTTCTCTTCCATTTTCTGGACGGCGGTCTTTACGTCGGCTACAGCCGCTTCAATCTCTTTCTCCTTCCCGCCCTCATGGCCTTGGCGTGGGAAGCCTTGCGCTATGGCGCCGTCCGCCGACCGTCCCTCGCCGTCGCGGCCCTGGTCCTGATCTTCGCGGCCAATCTCGCCCTGACGCCGCTCAACCCGGACGGCTCCCGGAAACCGAACTGGGGAATCTACGCGAGCGAGATCGGCGATCACTCCTATCCGTATCGGGAGGCCCTGGCCTGCGTGAAACGGGAACATGCGGGAGAGAAGATTCGCCTGACCGGTCTCTATTATCCCTATGCCACGTGGTTCTATCTAGGGCCGGACGGAGTACCTGAACTATCCTTGGTGGACAAGCCCGCGGATGAAGGCGCCACCTTGGATTCCCTGCTCGCGGCTTCGGCCGCGGAAGGCTTCGCGGACGTCCTGTATCATGTGATCGGAGATACGGTTCCCGCGATCGTCGATGTCCACGGCTACGGAAGGCGCAGGGAGTTCCGCAACCAGGCCCATGTCCTGGTCCTGTTCAGCCGTTGACGCCGAAGCTCCGCCCCAGCAGCCGGATGTTCTCCAGCGCGTTCAGCGCCGCCTTCGCGCCCACGTGATTCTTGAAAACCGCGGCCACGGCCCCGGTCTTTTTCAGCAACAGCAATTGCCCCCGCACCCGCTCCTCCAGCTCCGCCGCCGAGTACAGATAGTCGTAGCGCGCGTTGCGCGCGTGCAACCGCTCCACCGGCGAACCTCCCCCGCCACGCCGCCGGGCATCGTCCGCGGTCTGCCACCCGGCCGGATTGCGGCCGCAATAGCGCACATAGGCCTTGCCCGTAGTGGCGTAGGCCTTAAGGGGGAACGCATGGGGCAAGCCCGGCAGATCCGTATTGCAGATGCCCACGCCCGCGTCCTTGAGGGACTGCAGCACGGATTCCTGGTGCCACGTGCGGTTGCGGAACTCCACGTGCACGTCCAAGCCCTCCGAGACAGCCGCCGTGGCCGTCTCCAGCAGATAGTCCAGCACCTTGCGGCCGCGCTCCACGCCTTCGTCCAACTGGATGAGGAAAGAGTAGAAACGGCCCGTCTCCACCAACGGCCCCACCACCGCGACCTGCTTGCGCATGAGCGAGCGCCCTTCGCGCGCGTCCCACGTCCCCTTGTGGGAGATGTCCCGGTGCGCCTTCACCGAGAACAGCATGCCCGGCCGGCTGCGCCGCTCCAGCTCCACGAACTGCTGGAGCAGGGGCTCCTGGTAGAAGGTATGGCCCAGTTCCAGGAAGGGGAAATAGAGCTGGTAGAATGGGTACCATTCCCGGGACGACACGCCGGAGTTACCCGGGATGCGCAGGGATCCGGGGGCGCCGGGCTTCCCGGTCCCCCGGGCGGGAAAGGGCGGCCTGGCCTTGCCCGACGCCGGGGGATAGAAGCGCCCGGCCCAATCGTCGAAGTGGTAGCCGCTGGTGCCCACGTGCATCCCGAAGCGCGAGACGTCCGGCGGGAGGTCTAGGGGTTTCCATAGGGAGGATCCGGCGGCATTTCCGGAGGGGGTTGCCGCTGCCGCAATGGCGGCCGCTGCGGCGATGGCCGCGGGATCCGGCGCAAACAGTGACATGCGCGTTACCTTCGGCCCTGGGGTGGGTTTCGGTTCCGGAGGCGGCGCGGAGCCTGGGTCGGCGGGGATCCAATCTTGCATACTGCACAAATGTACAGTCGTGGCGGCGATTCGATCAAAGGAATTCCACCGGCACCCAAAACAGGCGGAAAACGGAGGAGAGCGGTCGGAAAACGCGGACGAAGCTTGGGTTTCTGGGGGTTGGCCGGAAAGCCATTCGCCCTGGAGGCCACAAACCCAGGGGCCTGGCGGCCCGGAAGCTATTTGCTCGGGAGCACGCCCAACTGCTGCAGCAGGCCGAACATATCGGTCTCGCCCCAATGTTCCGCCAGCTTTCCTTCGGCCACCCGGACCATGGAGATGCCGGTGATGACGACGGATCGGCCGGTGGCGGGCAGGCCCATGAAAGGACCGGAATGTTTGGCGCTCAGCTTCCATCGCCAGGCCACGGTATCGCCTTCGGAGACGAAGCCTTCGGAAACGTATTCGGCGCCCGCGAACGCGGAATCGATCATGGCGAAAAACGCCCTCACGCCTTCCCGGCCCGGAGTGGTTCCCTTCGCATGCTGCTTGTATCCGGCCGCGATATACTGATCGATGGCCGCGCGGTTCTGCTTGTTCCAGACCTGGTCGAGATAGTCCCGGACTATCGCTTTGGCGTCCGCCATGATGGGTTCCTCAAGGATGTTGGATGGAAAGGATGGCGCATGGCCGCGCCGTTGGCGAGAACGCGCCGCTCCTTTTCCCGCGCCGCAGTAGACAACGGGCCCAGCGGATCGCGGGAGGATGGATCGCGGAAGGAGAAAATGTCCGCCTGCCCCGGGGAGAGTACGATAAGGTTTTTGCCCCGCAGAGTCTTGGCCACCGTGATCCAGACCTCCCTGCCCGCCGCGTCCAGGGATGCGAAATAATCCTTGCCGGAAACCAGCGCAATCCCGTTCAGGGTGACACCGGAAGGCAAAGCCGGCATGTCCGAGAAGCGGAACATCGGCGAAACCAGGGACTGGGCGGGATCGGAGATGTCCAGGTTCACCGAGGCCTGGTTCCCGGACGCCGAGGCCCACCAGGCGCGGAAATTGTGATCGTAACCTGCGGGTGACAGGGTCTGCAGGGCGGGGTTGGCCATGCCGACGGGCCCCTGGGCCTTGACCGTGCCGGTGACGGCCGTGAAGGCCACCTTGCCGGAATGGATGGCCCGGTTCTCATCCCGCACGCGCATCCCCGCGGCGTCCGGCTGCGCCTCCAGCACGATGGACAGCGAATACTGGCCCCAGCCGTTCTTGAGGCAGGAGGGGACCGTCGCGTCCGCGCTGTTGTCCATCCACCCGTAGGGCTGGCCCCAGGTGATCTTGATCCCTTGATCGTAGAAGTTCATTTGGAAGTCCGTGCGCCACACCTGATCGCCCGCGGCCCCGAAGGCCCCGGCGCCGGCGGGATCGAAACCGGAACCGCTCGCCGGAAGGCCGTCGCTCCAAACGGGCGCGCCCTGGTTTTGCTGGGTGAAGGTCTGGGTGGCGATGTATCCGATCTCGCGGTTATGCGCCCACTCCCATGCATACGGGATGTCGCAGGTTCCGCCTATCGTCCATGCGCCGGAACGGTTGGGGAAACCGTTGCCGGACAGCAGCGGCTGCTTGAGGTATTTCTTCGCGCCGTATTCCACGCCTTCCGCGGGCCCGCCGATGCCGTCCCAGTTGACGGTGGCATAGGGGCCGCGCGAGTCCCCGCCCTTGGTGCCGGCCTTGGCGTTCACGGTCTCGGCCCATTGGAAATAGTCGTGCCCGTCCGTGAATACGTAGGTGATGGTCTCCACCGCCCCGTCCACCGTGGCCGTCCAATCGAACACGGCCATGCCCGCACCCGCGAAACGCAGGGCCAAGGTCCCTTGCGAATAGAACACGGAGGAACTGTGGTGGCACATGGATCCGATCCCGCTGTTGAGCGGATCGGCATCGGGGCTTCCCGGCGTCACCTTCACCAGGTTGGCGCCGTCGAAGTAGGTGAGGTATTGCAGGATGCCGGTATGATCCCCGCTTTTGACCAGAGCGGCGCGGCGCTCCTTGCCCGCCTGATCGGTCCAGGTGATCAGATGGTTGGCGCGGTTATAGACCAGGGTGTCCTTGAGGGACAGGCCCCATCCCGCCGCGGCGGAACCGAGCATGCCGAACGCGAAAAGAGCGAAGTCGTTACGCATGTCATACCCCACTTCGGCCGCCGGCGGAAAATCCTCCGGGATCCGGAACGTCCCTGGATAAATCTAATTCCGGACTCCCCCTTCGTTCACGCTCACGACCAGGTTTGCGCCATATCGGAATAAATCATGATCCAGGGATTGCCGGTAATTGGGGACGATCCAAATCCGGAAATACCGCAGATTCAATGGGATGCCCAGGGACACCCCGGCAACCCGATGCTGCAAGACCGGGCCCGCTTCACCTAATGCAGCATTCATGAGGATGGACGGGATGTTTTCCTGGTAGATCTGCGCGGAGAGGATTCCCAGGTCGACGGGGAGCTTGAGGTCGAGTTGCAGGCCATGCAAGAGGTGCTGCCCGCTCAGGGTAAGAACGGGGAAATAGCCCAAGGCGATCCGCTTCCTCCAGTGCACGCCTCCGATCGCTTGCGCCTGATAGTTTTCAAGGTTTATGCCGATAAACCAATATTCACGAAAGTCGGCCCGACCAAAGGAAAACTCATCCTTGTTGGAATAGGTGGGGATGGTTTCGGTTCCATCGGCCTTTTCCGTCTTTATGCCATCGCGATACTCCAGACGTCCGGAGTTGGAGAGCGTGTTGAAGGAAGCGTAGGCCGCGTCTGAAACAGGGGACATCATGGCCGGGCCCATGAAGGGCGGCGCATTCGCGCAACCAGAAAGCAGGGCGAGGAATCCGCAAACGAAGATTCGCGAAGGATGCCAGATGCGAACGACTCCGGGTTGGGATGGGTGCAAAGGAACGCTTGGATTGGACGTTCACAAAGGGTAGAAAGTACCCATTCGATCCGTCATTTCAGCAGTCCCGTGCGCGGTCGGATGCGGAAAACCGACGGTGCCCTTTCCAGCCTCCTAGCCGGAGGAACGGGGAGGCCGATGGCGCGGAGCGCTTCGATATCGAAAAGATTGCGGATGATCGTGGGAGCTCCTTGCCTGATGCCTGATGGAACGCCGCGATGGCCGCCTTGATGGGCCGCGCGAATTTTTCCGTACCCCGGAAATCTAACAATCAGTCGCCGCGGATCACGAAGGGCAATGCGGTCAGGGCCGCGCCCACCAGCAGGATGGCCCACAGCGGGTCCACGAAATACGGGAACAGGCACAATCCCGCCCCGCAGCCCATGAACAGGTAACTTCCGCGTTTCTTGCCGAAAATGAAATATCCGGTGCCGAACAACCCGAACAGGAACTCGATGAACAATTTGGTCGGATCAAGATCCATGGCTCAGCCCCTTACGCGCGCCGGCAAGTCGGCCTGCATCCAGAATTCATCATAATACTTCCGACCCACCTTCAGCCCGCGCTTTTCCACCGCATATTTCCGGAATCCTGCGCGCTGGTAAAGGCCGATAGCGCTTTTGTTCCCGCTCTCAACCGCTAATTGTACGAGCTCCAACCCGATTTTCTTCGCCGCTCGGACCAGACACTCCTTGAGCAATTCGGCTCCCATTCCCCGCTTACGATGCTCAGGCGCTACGTACATTCCCCATATAGCCCCCTTGTGCTTAAGGTTCCCCAAGGCGAACCGCCGGAACCCGACGACGCCCGCCAATTCGCCGTTAACGAATCCACCCAGCAGAAAATTGTTCTTGGCCCCGATGCCGAACCCCAGCAGATAGGTTTTATCGGCCGTTTTCCTTTCATCGGCTACGGTCGCGCCAAAGGCGCCCGGTGTTTCCTTTACTGCGCGCAATCGCAGCGTCCGAAAGGCGGGCAAATCCATTTCCCCAAGCCTCCGAATCGTCGGCCCGTTTCCTTGCTTCTTTCCCGGATTCTTACGAGGAATCTTTTCGTTCTTTCCAACTGGATTCATTCTTGAAATCCTTTCCGGATCTCCGTCTTCAAATCCGCCAATACCCCGGACAGCAATGTCACGATGGCCGGATCAACGATCTCTCCGGATTTGGAAATCTTCTTGTAGATGGCGGGAATCGGGAACGAAGCCGTCTCCACCACCCGCGCCGACAGTGCGCCCAGCACCAGCAACAAGGATGCATGAGCCTTGTCCCCGCCCCCATACGTGGGAGAAGCGCTGAGGGCCGCTACCGGCTTCTTGTCGAACTCGCCCGAAGACACGGTCCAGTCCAAAGCGTTCTTGAGGACGCCGGGCATGCCGAACGCATATTCCGGCGTCGCGATGAGAATGCCGTCGGCCCCTTTCAGGAGCGCGCGGAATGTCGCAACGGCTTCGTTCACGTTCGCATCGTCCAACTCCGAGCTGAAGAACGGCAATCCGCCCAGGCCGCGGAAAATCTCGAACTCCACTTCCGGATCGTTAAGCGATGCGATGATTTTCAGCAACGTTCCATTGGAGGACCGTTCCCGCAGACTGCCCGCGATCCCCAGGATTTTCATTCCGCCGCCTTCCCTTGCTTATCTTCCATCCGGTCAACGCCCTCGATGCCCAATGCGTTTTCCGCGCCTCCCGTTTTTCCATGGAAGGGGGAATCCTGGTCCGAATCTAGCTTTTCCTCCGAAAAAGCCCCTGTTTTCCGACTCAATTTAACTGTTGCAACAAATACCGTTATGACGTATATTAAGATCATGAAAACGAAAACGGTCCAACAAGTCTATTCCCCCACCGCCCCCCATATGGTCGGCGATGGCTTCAAAGTCCACAATTTCTTCCCCGGCGGAACCCATATCGGCGTCCACCGCATGAGCCCGTTCTTCCTGATGGACTACGGCGCCAAAACCACGTTCGCGCCGACCGACACGCCCCGCGGCGTGGGCGCGCATCCCCATCGCGGTTTCGAAACCGTCACGGTGGCCTATCACGGCCGCGTGGCCCATCATGACAGCGCCGGCAACAGCGGCATCATCGGCGAAGGCGACGTCCAATGGATGACGGCGGGTTCCGGGATTCTGCACAAGGAATACCATGAAGAGGCGTTCAGCCGCGCCGGCGGCGTCATGCAAATGGTGCAGCTATGGGTGAATCTGCCCGCGAAGCACAAGATGACCGCGCCCAAATACCAGGAGCTCACGCGCGCGGGCATGGGCAAGCACGTCCTTCCGGACGGCGGCCGCATCGAGGTCATCGCAGGGGAATACCAGGGCGTCAAAGGCCCGGCTTTCACCTTCACGCCCGTGCAGTTGTACAACGCCCATCTCAAGCAGGGCGGGTCGGCGGAGTTTTCCTTTCCGGCCGCTTACAACACGGCCATGCTGGTCCTGGAAGGGACGATCACGGTCAACGGGAGCACCAAGGTCCCGATGGATCATTTCGTCCTCTTCGGAAACGCAGGCGAAGCGATCTCGGTGCAGGCCGATGCGGACAGCGTCGTGTTGGTGCTGAGCGGCGAGCCCATCGATGAACCCATCGCCACCTACGGGCCGTTCGTGATGAACACCCGGGAGGAGATCATGCAGGCGGTGGAGGATTTCAACGGGGGCAAGTTCGGGCGGTTGGATTGAAGTGCTTCGCAGGCCGAGCCGGAACCGGCTTGGCCGGATCCTGTCCGGGTCCTCGGTCCTGATGGGGCTTAGGGACGTATCGGACAATCAGGGAGCCGCCGGCAGCGGCTCCCATATTTTTTTCCCGCCCCGGCTGAACCGCATTCCCGCGCTGGCCCAGAAGCCGGGATATTCCGCCTTGGGTATCTGGTAGCTGGTCAGCACCGCGATGCGGTCCCGGCCCGAAGCATTCCGCCCGCTGCCGTGGATTACTTGTGGATGGAGGATCAAAACCTGCCCCGCCTTCATTTCGATGGAAACCGCGCGCCGCAGATCGGCATCGCCCAATCCCCCTTTGATCCCTATGTCGGGAGGATGGGTCTCCGAAACCGCATGCTCCCGTAGCGCTTCCAATTGGGAGCCCGGAATCACCTGGACGCAGCCATTGGCCGTGTCTGCATCGGTTACGGCGATCCATACGCTGATGCGATGATGCCCTTTGTCCTGATCCAAACCCCAATCCTGATGCCAATCGAGAGGCTCGCCGTAATCGGCTGTCTTGGTAAAGGTGAAGCACATGCGCATGTCCACCTCGGCGCCAATCAAGACCAGGGACAAAGCGTGCATGGCCGGGTGTGAAACCAGATCCCGCACGGCCGCGCTCGCGAGATGCAGATCCGAGGCGGTTTCACGATACGGCTTGCGGACCAAAGGAAGCTTGCGATTGGCTTTTTGATCCGCCAGGAGCTTGCGGATGTCGTCGCGGGCCGCTTCGATCAAGGTCGGGCGAAACCCGGGATCGATTACGGCGTACCCGTTGCGCGAGTAGAAGTCCGCGTTCAGGCTTCAGTCCTTCTCCGGACCCGAGTCCGCCCAGGCTCCGTTGTCGCCGATATAATAGCTGTCGGCCATCTGCGAGATCTTGACCACGCTGGAATCGCCGGTATTGTCGACCGCCTTCAGTTCCAGGACGTATTGATCCGCCAGGATTTTCGCCGGTTTTTTTTTCGCCCGCAAGTGGTTGCCGTATTGGAACCCGCTCACCAGCACGCTGTCCCGGGCGCGGATGCGGATCTTGCCCGGAGCGGCCGGGATCAGCCTGGACCATTCGTTATGTTTGGCCTGTCCCACCGTGAAGAAGAATTTTTTCCGGCCCGCTTCCATGCTGATCTCGCCATAACGGTGGATCCCGTTGTCGCGCACATAAAGGAAGTCAATCCGCACCGCCGTGGGCTTGCCATTCTTGAGCCATACTGAACTGCCGGCCTTTCCGGGATTGTCCCACTCGGCCTTGGAGAAGCCGGCCGCTTGGAGCCCTTGAACGCCAATCAAAATCCCCACCGCCAGCCTCTTTACTCCTGATCTCAATCCTGATCGCAAATCCGATTTCATAAATGCACTCGCTGAAAAATGTCCCGGCGCCGGTTTCTCTTCTTGCACCGTATGCTTTTAAAATAGTCATTCCGCCTCCACGTTCGCTCCGCTCAAAATGATTTCAAAACCGGATCGGTTGCGGATCTTGGCCAATGCATCGCCCAGCGCCTTCTGCCGGCGATCGCCCTGGGACGCGAACAGATCCGTCTGGCCCGTGTCCTGCTTGGGCGCGGGCACGGCGAGCGCGATGGAGCGGAGCGCCACGCGCCGTTGGTAGAGCTGCTGGAAAATCCCCTGCGCCTTGTCCGCCAGGATCCGGAATTCGTCCGTGCGGGGACGTACGGCCACGGTCCTGCGCGCGGCCTTGCCGTCAGCATAGCGGATGGCCATGACCAGCTTGTCGGCCTGCACCCCCGCCCGCCGCAATTGGAACACCAGCTTGTCCGCCGTCAGCCGCACCTTGCGGCCCAGTTCGTCGTCGTCGTTGATGTCCTCCTCCAGCACGGTCTCGGCCTGGATGCCGCGGTCCACGATGCGGATCGCCTCCAGGTCCATGCCGCAGGCGAGGGTATACAGCTTCTCCCCTTCCCCGCCGAAGCGCGCCGCCATCGCCGCGCGCCCCAGGCAGCGGATCTGCCCCACGGATTCCAACGCATATCGCCGGATGCGCTCGCGGCATTGCGGCGAAAGCCCGGGCAGGCAGGACGGCGGCAACGGCCCCAGGGTCTCCGCCTCCGCGCCCGGCGGGCACCAGTCCACGGCCTCGCCGCCTTCCACCGCCAGATGCGCCATCACCTTGGCCATGAGGCGCGTGGACGCCGCGCCCACCGACGCGTCCCGCAGCCCGGTGGAAAAGATCGCGTCCCGCCGCAGCTTCGCCGCCAGGGCCCGCGGCTGCAACGCGCGCGCGCCCGGCGTGCCCGTCATGTCCAGCACCGCCCGTCCTCCGCGCACGTCCGCCTCCGGGGTGTACCGGACGCACAAGGCGCGCAACTCCTCGCCCAGGGCCGCCTCCCACGCGGGGTTGCGAAACACGGATGTTACCTGCCGGAACCGCCGCCGCACGGCGATGAACGGCATGCCCGCGCGCGCGCCCAGCCGGGCGGCCTCGAAGGAGCACGAGAGCACGAAGGTCTTATGGTTCTCCGGATCCTGATCCACCACCACGAAGGGTTTGCCCCGATAGCGCTCGTCCCAGGCGGCGATGGCCTGGGCGGCGAAGTCCGGGGCTTCCAGGGTCAGGAACAGCGGAAGCGGGAGGATAGGCATACTGCCCAAATGTATAGTATTGTTGGGGACGGGGCAACGGTGAAAGCGCTTCGTTTTCCGCCAAAATAGGGGAAATAGAGGCAAGAGGGACTATTTTGGGGAATCCAGATTATCGAAAGACGATGCATGTCCGGGAATCTCGTCACAGCGGTTTGGGAAGAGGTCCAGCGCAACCCGCGCCGTCCGCCTAGCCTGCTATTCCTGCTTTGTCTGCTCCGCCTGTTTCCCATGCTTGCCCTGGCATTAACCGCCGCGTTACCCCTGCGCGCCCAGACCAGCGCCCCCCTGGCCTCCCATTGGGGCGCTTCCGACTACCCCGAGTTCAAGCGGGGCTTCCAATCCGGCCTCACCTTCCTGTCCTTCACGGAATACGACGCGAAGGGGAACCGCTTCGGCGTGACCGGGAAGGATACCAACGCCGCCCTTCCCTATCCGGAAACCATGGGCTTCAACTTCCTCAGCCTGGCCTACGGGAACACCATCAACAAGCAGTCCACCGAACTGGCGAACATGATGTACCGCTATACGGCATCCTTGGGCCTGAACTCGGACGCGTTCACGGAGTTCTACCAGAACCAAGTGATCCACAAGGGCTGGCGCGACCTGGTGCCCGTGCCCCGGGACAAGGTGCGCTGTTCCGATCCCCTTTCGCCGGGATGCGCCGAGTTCGCCTTGGGCGGCGAGATCCTCTACCGCTTCACCAACATAGAACTCGAGGACAAGCTGAAGTTCTACAGCTCCAATTTCTTCGTGGGCGTGGGCACCTCCCTGAGCACGCCCCTGCTGGACGGCTACGTGGAATTGGGCGTGTCGAAACTCCCGACCCTAGTGAGCACGGAGTACCTGGGCCTCAGGGTAGCGGGCATGATACGCATGGGAGGCATTCTGCCCAGCATCGATCAGAGTCGCCCGCATTTCGAAAAGATGGCGCCGGGATATTACCTGGTCCAGGGGGGCCTGGAGAGCATCCTCTGCGAACGGATCTACCGCATCATCCTGAGCAACAACTTCACCTACCATTCCGGCCTTTTCGTCGACGACCAGGGCCGGGAAATCCGCGAGCTGTTCTGGACCGTCGGCATCGACATCGATTCCTTCTACTTCGAGGCCTTCAACGACATGCTGGGAGGGACGGACTTCGGCCCCACCTTCGGCGGACGCTTCCACTGGGACATCGAAAAGCCCGGCCGCGTCCTCACCGCCATCGAAACCTTCGTCCAGAACCTGAACCAAAGCCGATGATCATCTCCGCATCCATCCGCAAGATCGCGGCCGCCGCCCCATCCATACGTGTGATCGCGACGGTCGCCGCCGCATCCGTTAGTGCGATCGCGTCTGTCTTGGTCGGCTTTGGACTGCTGACCTGCATTCTGGCCTGCGCCCCGACGCAAGCGCCTCCGGCGGGAAACCCGGCATCGAATCCCGGCGATTCAGCAGCCTCGGGCACATACGACGATGACGCCGATCTGCTGCATGGGGATCGCGTCACCTTCGATCGGGAATTCATCTACCTCGACGATCCCCTCTTTCTGCAAACCAAGAGCGTGCACGCCTACCGGAACGCCGGTTCCTTCGCGTTCCAGATCCCCATCTACTTCAACGCCAACCGGCTGGACACCCTCCGCTTCGGGGCGGGAAGCATCCGCGTCAAATCCGGTTCGACCCGGACGCGCAAGGGTAACCCGGGAGATACGCTTGCTTCCGATCCCCATCCGTCCTTCGCTTGCGTGGCCGATACCGGGAAGGAATTGTCCGGTGTAGGAACCGTGGATAAGATGTTCCAGGACGGCGACCGGACCCTGGTCTTTCCGCCCGTAAAAAGCGTAAAAGGCGGAAACCGGAGGGTGGATCTGAATCTCTATTGCCGCGCTTACGAACCGCCCTGGGGCCGGGAGGATACCCTGTCCTTGGCTTTCACCAAGAGCAATGGAACGGATGGCTCCCGGGACGTGGTTTTCGATCTGCCGTTCCACGTCAGCTTCCGCGGACCCGTAGTGTCCTTCGTATTGGGGGTGGGGCTTCTCTACCTCTTCACCCAGGCGGGAGTCTGGATATCCGGCCAGTAGGCCCGGGCAATCCCCTGTTCCGCGAACCCCTGGAATGCCGAAAGTAGCAGTTCCCGCCCCCCCGCTCGTCTTACCCCAGATGCGAACCCGAAGCGAAATCCCCGCTCACCCGAAGGGCCGGCCCTGGCGTCTCCAGGCCGCGGCCTTTTGCGCCTTGGCGCTGATCCTGGCCAACCTGGGTCCGGTCGCCGTCGCGGGAATTTCCGTCTACCGGAAATCCATCGCCCCCGCGCTCGGCATCCATTGCGCCTATGCCCACGCCACCGGCGCGGAAAGCTGCAGCGCCTACACCAAACGCATCATAGCCGCGCAAGGCTTCTACGCCGGATTGCCCGCATGCATCCGGAGATTCCAGGCCTGCGCGAAAGCCGGAAAAGGATTGACCCCATGAAAACCACCCCGTCCCCGGCGAACATCGCCAACACCGGTTTCGCCGCGATCAAAGCCGCGAACATCCTCATGTCCCTGGCCATCACCGCCTCCCTGGGCGTCCTGATGATCGCGAGCCTCAATTGCTCCGTGCCCGTCGCGCCGGTGTCAGGCATCGATCGCGAGGATTCCCTTGCCGTAGCCGCAATCTTTTCGGCCAACCAGTTGCCGTGGCCCAAGGACTACGGTTTCATTGAGATCAGCAGCGAGGCCCGGGTCACGCGCCTGACGCTGTATTTCAAAGGGATCAAGGTGATTCCCCCGGACATCCGCGAACTCACCCATTTGAAAACCCTGCAACTTGGCGGTAACCTCCTGAAGGACATGCCGCAAGAGGTGGAGAACCTGACCGAATTGACCTACCTGGATCTCTCCTCGAACCAACTGGACTCGCTGCCGGACGGGTTCCGTCTCGCGCACCTTGCGCATCTGGACCTGAGCCGCAACCGCATCACCGCTTTGCCCACCAATATCGATGTCACCGGTCTGGTGGAGTTGGCCTTGGACAGCAACCGGATTACGTCCCTGCCGGCCGACTTCCGTTACCTTACGGCCCTGGTCGATCTGAAACTGGCCGACAACAAACTGGACAGCCTGCCTTCCGGTTTCGGAGAGCTCAGGTCCCTCAAGCGCGCGAACCTTTCCCACAACGGTTTGAAAAAACTCCCCGCGTCCATGGCGGGGATGCGGCTCGACTATCTCAATCTGGGATGGAACCACCTGTGCTTTCCGGACTCGGCGCATGCCGACACTTCCGGAACGGGCATGGCCGTTTGGTTGAACGAAGCGGATCGGGACTGGCGCTCGACGCAGAGCTGCCCGTAAACCCGGTAAGGCTTCCATGCCGGGAATCCGATAGGGGCGCCGATGCTACCCGGGCGATTAGCCCAGCATCGTCTTCAGCCCGCGCCAACCGCCTCCGTTGTGGACCTCGGTGAAGCCCTCCGACTTCAGGATCCCCTTGGCCATGGCGCTCCGCGCGCCGCTGGCGCAACAGGTTATCACCGCCCTGTCTTTCTTGAGTTCCCCCAGCCGGGTGGACAGGGACTGCACCGAAATGTTCAAGGAACCCTCGATGTGCCCTCCCCGGAACTCTTCCGGAGTCCTCACGTCCAGGATAAGCGCCCCGTCCCGGGCCAGCGCGGCGAAATCCGCCTTGGGCCCCAGCCCCAATACCTCTTTCAATGCTCCGAACATTTCCCGGTTCCTTTCCGATCCCGGATGAAACCATCCGTTATCCTGAAGGTAACATGGAACGGATCCGGGTTCAGTCACATCGGTTACAATTCCCCGAGCACCTTGATTTGGTTGCGGTACAGGAGGACCTTGCCGTCCCGTTCGAGCTTTTTCAGGAGTCGCGACACCACCACCCGGGCGGTGGCGAGCTCATTGGCGATCCGCTCATGGGAGGCGTTGATGAGGCTCGAACCAGATGCCCGCACGTTTTCCCGCAACCAGGCCATCAACCGTTGATCCAGGTTCTGGAAGGCGATGAGATCGATGGTCCTGAGCAATTCGTTGAAGCGGTTCTGTATCGTCCGCATCACGAAGCTTTTCCAGGTGGGATACTTCGCCAGCCACGCATCCATGGCCGCGATCGGCACCATCAGCATATCCACGTCCTCTTCCGCCTCCGCCCGGATTTCGCTCGGATGCCCCTGCATGCAACAGGTAAAGGTCATGGCGCATCCTTCATCCGGATTCACGAAGTAGAGGAAAAGCTCGCGTCCATCCTCTTCCACGCGGGAAACCTTGACCAGGCCGGAAAGGATGATAGGCATCCCGGTCACGGTCTGTCCCGCGTCCAGGATGTTCTTTCCGGCCGCGACGTGCACGCGCCTGGCCATGGAGGCCAGCTCATTCAAGAGGGCGGGCTCGAAGACGTCTTTGAAGCGATCTTTGATTTCCATCAAGTCAAGATAACCGGATCAGGGCGCGTGGGGAAATCCTTGATGACGGCTTTCGGAAAAATCCTTCCCCGCGAATTTATTTTCCGGCTTGATTCAAATGCGGGGACCGAACCTTTTGCGGGATTGTTCCATCATGCGGATCTTTTCCGTTTCCCGATTGCGGGACGGCGCCGTGGTCACCAGGGATACCATCAAGGTGCGGGCGGCCGCCTGCACCTGCTCCACCGCGAGATTGAACGCGTCCTCATTGACCTTGGAAGGCTTGTTGAAACCGCTGAGCTTGCGGACGAATTGGATCGCGGAGGCTTGCACCTCTTCTTCGGTGGCCGGCGGATCGAAGTTGAACAGGGTCTTGATGTTGCGGCACATGGGCGGTGCTCCCGGATTATTTCTTTTCCTGGTCCTCGTCGACGATCTTGAACATCCCATCCACGATGCCGTTCATGAGGGTTCCGAAATCCGGCGAGCCGAACCGTTCCTTCATGATTTTTTCGAGACGGGTCTGCCCCGGGGCATCTTCGTTTCCGCCAGGATCTCCGCTGTTTCCGTTCTCATTGTCCGATACATCGAACTTCGCCATAGCCACTCCGTCTGCCCGTCATCCAGGGCCCTTGAATGCGCGCACTACGCGAACTCATCCGTAACATAGGAAAAAAGCACCGGGAACTTCCGGTTCAAAATGAACCCGAAACCATCTTCATCGAGGAAACCCCATTCCCGCAATTCAAACAAGGCCAATGTGGCTTTGAATAGATGCTGGTCCCCGTGCAATCCGTCCATGCGGGCCCAAAACCGCGCACTTCCAATCCCCACGGGCTCGAAAGGAGCTTTCCGCGCACCCGATATCCGGGACAAGGCGATGTCCCGCAACAGGAACATCCGGAAAAACCAAGGCTTGAGGCCTTTCCTGTAGATGGCTTCGAAGCCGTTCCTGCGCAGCCAGATAAGCGCGTGGGTATGGGTTATGGCATGGGTTTCCTGGACACGGAAACCGAATCCCAGGTTGGTTTCGGGAACGGCTCGCAACAAAGCGAGCATCGATTCGACAAGATCGGATTCCGAGGCTCCCGGATTGAAATCGGAAAAACCGGATTCCATTTCCACGATCTCCCGCGGACCGTATTTATGGAAGATCCCCGGCGGAGCGGATTCCATTCGCAAAAGATTGCCGAGAATACCCTGGACGATAGCCTCGGGAATCCCGGATCCGATCTCCCTTATCGCCATGAGCGCATATGCGCCGATGATGACGTCGTGGGCGATGAAATGCAAGCGGCCGCAAGTCGCGAGGATTGCCGCCGCCACCTGATCCCGCGAGTCCGTGTTCGATACGATTTCGCCTGGCTCCGGATTCGGAATGCCCTGCTCCGCCGCAAAACGCATGGCCATGGCATCGATTTCCCCGGCTTCGGCGGGGGTAACGTCCAAGATATCCTGCAATCGTCGCACAGCTATGAGTACGGGACCATGATGGGGATCCCCATCGCCGGCGATGGCGGCAAGGCCCAGCCGATAATTCGTATCCGTTTTCATCCTCCGGTTTTATTCCCGGAGGGGGGCCGATAGCCTGCTTTAAATTTATTCCCGAGCTTCAAACCGATCCCATTGTAAATCGGCGAGTACCCCAGGGGATTGTTGTGGAAGAATCCCTTTTCCGAAAAAATCCCGACATGGCAGGTGCCTCCGCCCGTGCAAGACCCGTTCTGATTGCCCTTGAAGCGGCTGATCCAAACGACCACATCCCCTGGGCGAAGGCTGTCCGCATTGGAAACCCGCTTCCACGGCTTCAAGGTGGTTTCGATCCCGGAGACTCCCAGGGTAACGGGGATGTCAACACCGGCTTTCCGCAGGGTAACGGACACGACCTTGGCGCACGCGTATTTCCCGAAATGGGTATCGGCTCCGTTGGTTTGGGTCCCGAACAAAATCACCTTGTCGTTCCGGACGACGAGGTTCGAATCCTGGAAAGCCTCGCTAGCGGCCTTGTTGATGTTTCCGGAGACATCGGGAAAAGCTGAGGAGGATGTCATCAAAACGAGCAAAGCGACGCTTTTCAAAGCGGTGAGTGTGCCTTTGGAAATGGATATGGGTGCCACGGGTTTCCATATCATAACCACAGAACCGGCTTTCCCCAAACCTCAAAATGAAGTCAGAGGAAACCGGGTCGATGGAAAGAAAGGAGATTTGGCCTCCCCCCGAGGGATTCAATACCCGACGGTCACCCACAGCCCCAAGGTCCGGCCCTGCCCGAAATGGGTGCTTCCGAAACTGGATTCGAATTTCTGCAGATAAGGCGTGTCCAACAGGTTCAGCACGGCCGCGCGCACTTCCACGGTGGAGCCCGCAATGGGATGGTTCCATTCCATTCCCAAGTCGAACACGGCATGGGGAGCCACGGATTTGTCCGGCGAACCCGGTTCTTCCGGCGCTAGGGAAAGCAGGTTGATCACCGCATCGCCATATCCCCGGCGGCGCAATTCCGCGCGCGACTCCTGCTCGTCCAGGGCCATGCCGTCCGGGCCCACCAGATCGAAAGGCAGGCCGGAGTCGAAGCGGCCCGCCACGGGCGCGGACAGCCCTTGGGTCATGCGGTAGCGGGCATTGAGGACGGCCGTGGCGATTTGGTTATGCTCAGTAGGAAAGAAATCCTCTCCAGCGAAAGGGTGTCCATAGTTATGGCCCTCCTCCCCCACCAGCAGCCCAGCGGCGATGGGGGAGCCGCCGTCCGCGGGTTTGCGTCCCAGGGAGGCGCAGCTGCCAAGGGAAACCTTTCCGGACAGGCGATTCCATTCCCGCAGGCGGATGGTCAGCACGCCTCCCGCGACCACGCCTTCCTTGAGGTTGAGGGGGAAGATGAGGCCGGAAGCCCCCAATTCCGCCTTGACCAGGAAGTTGCGGATGTATTTGGCGTAGCCTCCGGCATCGAAAACCAGATATCGGCCGAAGCGCCAATCCGCGCCCAGATCGAAGGCCACCGTGCGCTCGGCCCCCACCGTAGCCGACGTGGTACCCTGGTCGTCGCCCGCCAGGGGACGCAAGGCGGGCTCGCTCGACAAGAGGATGTTTTCCAGGGGCGCGCGGGCCGTGAGGAAATCCAGGGAGGCGCGCAGATCCAGATCCCGGCTCCAGGCATACGCGGCGGCGAGACGCGGAGACAGGGCCTGTTCGGTTTCGAAGAGCGAGAAGGCGTCATAGCGCAGGCCGGAAAGAAAGGACCACTTGCCGAGTTCAAAGGCATCCTGTAAATAGGCCGAGGCCGTCCACCCCGTGCGGGCCGAGCGGGCTTCCAAGGGGCTGCCGCCATGGGTGAGATCGTAGGACGCGAGACGGGAGTCGGATTGCGCGGCCGCGAGGGAGGAGTCGGTCACGGCGAAAGCCAGGGATTCGCGCAGCGGATTGATCTCCGCGGAAACGCCCATGCGCAGGCGATGGCCGCCGCCCCAAGCCGGTTGCAGGGTGAGTTCCGCTTGCCCGCCATGATAGCCGTTTTCGCGATCCGCGCCGATGAAGAAGCGCTCGTTCTCCCGGACCGCCCGCAGGGAATCCGCCGAAGAGCCGATGCGCGCCAGGCCTCCGCTCGTCAATCGGGATTCCGTTCGGCGCGTATACAATGTGGCGGATACATGCGTCCCGGCCCCCGGATCCCAGTCCAGGCGCGCGCCCGCCAGCCAGGATTGCAAAGCCGCCCCTTGATCCTGCCCTGGGCTCCGGTCCAAGGAATTGGGGACCTGGTATCCGCTTTGATCGAAGGCGCCCAACACATGGACCTCCGCATCCTGTCCGGGAAGCATGCTCAGCTTGCCGAAAAAGTGGCGGCCCTCGCCTCCCGCATGCAAGGGTGTGAATCCGGAAACCGGATCCAGATAGCGATCGGTGCCGCTTTGGGACGCGCTCAGGAAAAGGCCGGTGTTGCCGCCGAGGCTTCCCAAGCCCGTGAGTTGCGTCTCCCGCATGCCGTAGGATCCGGCTCCCGCGCCCGCCCGCGCGGTGAAAGGCTGATTCATTCCGTCGAGGGTGGTCACCGCCACCACGGCTGAACCGGCCGCGTATTGGGCCGGCAGGCCGCCGCCCAGGACGTCGATGGACTTCGCGATGTCCGCGCTGAACAGGGACGAGTAGACGCGCGTGGGATTCCCTGACAACGGGATGCCGTCCACCACATATTGCACCTGCGCATCCTCGCCGCGCACATGCAGACGGCCGTCTTCATCGGGAACCACGTCCGCGCTCTGAAGCAACACCGCCTCGGACGCCTTTTCCCGGGATACGACGGGAAGCGACAGGATATCCCCGGCCGCGAAAAAGGCATGTCCGGCGGTTTCCGCCGCGGACGCCTTGCGCCCCTGCACGGCTTTTTCCGGAAGCTCGGAGGTACATTCCAGATCGAGTGTTTTCGGGAGCGCGTCATCGACCGTCAGTCCCGTCGCCGCCAGGGCGGTCCGGCCGGCGCGCGCCTCCAGACGGTAGACCGCGAAAGGAACCTCACGCAGGAAGAAAGCGCCGTCGGCGGCGAGGAGGGTCTGCTGCACATCGCGGCCGGACGAGATTTCCACCAGTACGATCCGGAGCGCGCCCGGCGCGGGCGCGAAAGCCGCGGGCGCGGAAGCCGCGGGCGCGGAAGCCGCACAGCCTTCGGATCGGAAGGTACCGGATACCGTGCCGAGGGTCGATTGGGCCAAACCGGGAACCGCAAGACAGGAAGCCAAGGCGATCGCTGAGCCCAGAACCGCGCGTCTCACTCCAGCACAACCCGGGCCGCGATCGTGCCACCCGGCCCTTGGATGGTCAGGAGATGCACCCCGGCGCGGTTGGCCGGATCAATTTCCATTTTCGACCGGAAGGGTCCCGACACCAGGCCCAAATCCGTGGATTGCAGGATTCGGCCTTTCAGGTCGGTCAGCTCGGCCAGGTAACGTCCCGGTTTCCTCGCCGAGAAGCGGATGAACACGGCGCGGCCGCCCGCTTCGGAGAATGCGGTAAGCCTTTCCGCGCCCGGAACCGCAGAGGCATTCACCTTGACCGCCGGCGACGCGTCGTACAGGGGCGTTTCCCAGAGTCCTCGCCCGAAGGTGGCCGCGCGCAGGCGGCTTTCATCCACCGTGCGGCCGTAGAAGATTTCCAGCTCCCGCACGCTCACGTTGGGGAGGTTGGCGAAAAAAGGTTCCCAGGCGCTCTTGGTATTGTCCCGGTAGAACACGCCCACGTCCATGGCCAAGTAGACGCCTCCATTCGTCGCCTTCTCGTTGAGGATGGCATTGGCGGGCAGGTTAGGAAGGCCTTCCGAATAAGGGGTCCAGGTGGTCCCGGCATTGATCGACTTGAAGACCTTGTTCCCGGCGGAATATCCGGACAAGGCGACCCACAGGATGTTCGAGTTGGCCTGATCGACGGCGACGTGGTTGATGCTGGCCTGGCCGGTGGGCAGGCCTACGGCGATATCCTTCCAGGTGGCGCCTCCATCCGCGCTCCGCGCCAACGCCGTGCCCTTGACGCCGTAGACGATGCGGTTGTTGGTGGGATCGACGACGATGTTACGGACGCTCCCCGAACCCGGCAACGTACCGGCCTGGGTCCAATTGGTCCCGCGATCCGTGGACTTCCACATATTCACCGATCCGTAGTACAGCACCTGGGCGTCCTTCGGGTCTTGCACCCAGGAAGTGTTCCACGGTCCGGATTGGCCCGGCGGCGAGATGTTGGACCAGTTACGGCCGCCGTTGGAGGTGCGGACGATGCCGCCGTTCTGCGTCTCCACGTACAGGTAGTTGGTGTCCTGCCAATCGAAAAAGCATTCGAAGCCGTCGCCGCCGTAGATGTGCTTCCAGGTCCCGTTGCTGTAGAGGTTGGTGCCGTTGTCCTGCCAACCGCTCATCACCTTTCCCGGATCCTTCGGGGACGCGCCGAGACGGTACATTTCCGCGATGGCCAGGGTGTTGCCCAGGTTGGTCCAATTGGTACCGCCATTCTCGCTCCGGTAGATGCCGCCATCGGAAGCCGCGTACAATACCGTGCCGCTGCCGGGCAGGAATTCCACCGCGTGCACGTCGGTATGCACGCCGTTGTTCCCGGATGCGATGGTCCAGTTTCCGCCCCCGTTGGTGGACTTCCAGACGTTCACGCCGCCGACCACGACGTAATTGGGATCCGTATAGGACACGCACAGGCCCAAATCATAGAAGGCCTGGCCGCCTCCCACGTCGCTGCCGTTGTTGGCATAGCCCAGGATGTTGGGCGAGGTGGCCTTGGTGCTGAAGGAATTCCCCGCGTCCGACGAGCGGTAGAAGCCTTGCAGGTCGCGCTGGTTGGATCCGATGGCATAGACCACGTTCGGATCGGCCGGGGTCACCGCGATGGCGAAGCGCTGGGTGGCCGGCAGGTTGGATGTGGCGGCGAAGGCGACGCCGCCATCGACGGATTTGTAGAACCGGGCTCCGGCCGCATAGACGATGTTCGGATCATCCGGTTTGAATTCCAAATCACGGGTGGCCTGGGTGGATACCTGGCTCCAGGTCAGGCCCGCGTCGGCGGTGCGATAGATTCCGTTGGACGCCGCGGCGATCACCACATTGGGATTGCGTGGATTGATGAGCAGCTTGGAGATGCGCCGCCCCAAGCTCACGAGCCAGGTCAGGCCCGTAGTGTTCCAGGTATGCCCACCGTCGATGGTTTTCAGCACGCCGATGCTGCGCGTATCGGAACCGTCGCCGTCACCTGTCGCGAGGTAGCGGATCCGCTCATCGGTGGGATCGAGAACGATGTCCGAGACGCCGAGTACATTGAGCAGATCCGTTTCCGTGGTCCATCCGTTGCCGGCGTTCATCGTCGTCCACAGCCCGCCGCCGGGCGATCCCACGTACATGACTGCCGGATTGGAGGCCTGGAAGCGGATGAAATTGAGGCGGCCGGCCCCTCCACCGGAAGCGGGCACCACGTCCGGACCGATGGCCTTCCAATTCCCGCCGGAGGGCCGCGACGCATTGCCGTTCAATCCGAAGAAACGGGCGGCTTCTTCGGCATTGCGCGAAGGCAGGGTGACGTCGCCGCTGGGATAGACCCGGGGTTCCATGTACGCTTCCCAGCGCTTGAACTGGAAGTCTTCATCATCCTCTTCATCCAGGAATCCGCCCGCTGCCGCCTTCGCCAATATGTTGGTGGGCTTTTCCGGATCCGGCTCGCCCGCCGCTTCCCGTTGGTAGAATTGCTGTTGGATGGCGTAGAAATTCGCGCCGGAATCCTCCTTGGCTTCGAACCAGGCGCGGGGCGCCGGATTATCCTGGGCCGAACCGACCGCCGCCAAAGCCATGATCGCAAACCATATTCCGCACGGGTGAATCATGCTCGGCATGCTGATTGTCCTTTGTGATAAGGTTCATCCCCACGGCGATCTTCCCCGTTACCTGCAGGTTTCGCCAGATGGCCTGTCTCCGCCGGTCAATATAGGGCGGGCCGGCGGAATGGAGTGCGTATCGGGAACAAAAGGGTTGTCCCCGGAACAACGGGCGTTTCCGGGCGGGCCGGATCCATTAATCGACGGGGATTCCCAATATCACCGGATAGCCTTACCGTGTAGCCGCACTACCCGGTTTGTTCCGCGGACCTACGTCCCGGTTTCCGTATTCCCCCACTTTTAATTATCGCCAAAGGGGGGAAATATGCAATCGGGATCGCCAAAGGGAATCGCTCGTACTCGCAAACAAGGTTTAGTCCCGGTGGAGCGGGCGACCATCGTGGCCTGCGCGTTCTTGGCCTTCTGCTGCGGTTCTCTTCACGCCCAGGGCCGCCCTCCGGAAGTTCCGCCGCCTACCTTCCCGGCGGCCGCTCCGAAGTTGCCGGCGGATGACACCGGCATGGAGACGCAGGGAGACCATCCTGGAGAAACGGGTTCCGCCGGATCGGATCCGGATCTCAACGTTAGCGGCGCTCCGAACGCGGGGGAATCCTGCGAAGTGAGCTTGGCCGCCAGTCCCGTCCCCAACGGGCCCATCGCGATCTCATGGGTGGACTTCCGCAACGGAACCCGCTGCGCCTTCGCGGCTTCCCAGGATGGCGGCTCCACCTGGAGACGCCCGTTCTACGTGGGGCCCGTGGCAGGTGGATTCACCGGCGATGCCGTGGTCGGCGTCGACGAACGCGGGAATTTCCACGGGGCCTGCCAGGACTACGGCTCCTCGCAAATCCTGTATTCCAATTCCGGCGATGGAGGCGGGACCTGGGCGGCCTGGAAACAGGTGCAAAGCTCCCCGGACAAGCCCTGGATCAACGGCGCGCGGGACGGCACGGTCTTCCTCACCTGGCTTGGGTCACCCGGAGGTTACCGTCGATCCGTGGATGCGGGAAAGACATGGGAGCCGGCAATCTCCCTGGGCAACCTCAACCACGGCACCTCCATCTCCTGCGGAAATACCGGTTACCTACACCTGCTGTACAACTACGGTCAACCGCTGCGATACGTGCGCAGCAAGGATTGGGGGGCTACGTTGGATAAGGGCCGCAACATTGTCGGTGACATGGGGGTCTCTTGCTACGGTTGCACGCCCCGCCAGCATCCGATCGTGGGCGGAGCCTCCGATCCGGGGGGCAAGGTGGTGGCGGCGATCTGGTCCGCCACCCTGCCCGGCGGGGACGGCAACGACGACGTATGGGCGGTGATTTCCCGCGACAGCGGCAACTCCTGGACCGCGCCCATCCGCGTCAACGACAATGCCAACGCTTCGCGGCAGTTTCAGCCTTGGGTGGCCGTCGATCGGTTCGGGCGCGTGCATGCGGTGTGGACGGATATGCGCGGCGGGAAGAATTCCATCTTCTACGCCAATACCCTGGGCGACAAGTTCGGCCCGAATACGGAGATCACGGATGAACGCGGAAACGTGGGCGGTTTCTACGGGGACTACAAAGGCCTGGCCATCCAGGGCAACGACGTCGTGGCGGCCTGGGCGGATTCCCGCAACGGAGACAATGACGTGTATTTCTCCCGGGGAGTGGGATACGCGGGGCCGGATGCGACGGCTTTGGCGCGCAAGGCCGCGGGAAAAGGCTCCCCATGGGTGACCCGGAAGATTTATGACCTGAAAGGTTCGCGGGTCCGCGGGAATCCGGAAGGTCCGGAAAAAACCCTCCAGAAGGCTGGCCGATACTTCCGGCCGTGAACGTCCGCCGGGCCGCACTATCGCGGCGATTATCTAACTTCCGTGGAAGCACTCACAAAGGAATGAACCCATGAAATGGTATCTGGCCGTCGTGAAGAAATACGCAGTGTTCTCCGGTCGCGCCCGCCGTAAGGAATACTGGATGTTTTGCTTGTTCAATTTCCTCTTCATCGTCGGGGCAATCCTCTTGGACAACCTTCTCGGAACGGCGATCAAGGGCATCGGCTACGGCTTGATCTACGGCCTCTATGTCCTGGCCATGCTGCTCCCCAGTTTCGGCGTGGGAATCAGAAGAATGCATGACGTGGGGAAAAGCGGATGGTTCTTCCTGATTGGACTTATTCCGATAGTCGGCAGTATCTGGATCCTGATCTTGCTTTGCTCCGACGGAAACGCCGCGGAAAACAAGTACGGCTTGAATCCGAAAATGTCCGGGTAGCCGAAAATCCGTGTAGCCGCAAAGAGGCTACCGCGTATGCCCGCCCGCTCCGATAGCTCCATTCTTCGCGCTTTTCCGGAGTAGCGGGCCTTTGGCTTCGAGAAAACCTCAAATTTCATAATGCAAAAAACGTGAGCAAAACATGAGCGAAAAAGCGCTTTCAAATTGAAAACGGGGAGTTAAAGGAAAAATTCGGAGATAAACTGTGAGCATCCAGGGGTGTGGGGGACCACCAATGGAGGGGGCTACAGTGAATGCAAAATCGATTTTATTTCCGAATCATGGTTTCACCGGAAAAGGAAAAAGCCGAAGCGGTTTGACCGCCAGAGCGGCCATCGCGTCGCTGCTGACGCTTTCCTTGTTCCAAACGGCGCGCACGCAGGTGGTCATCACCTTGCAGGACGCGCAGAAGAAGCCCATCCCGGGCGTGACCTGCGGCCAAGACGGCGGCCCGTCCGCGGTATCGGACGGTACCGGACGGGTTACCCTCAACGGAATCGTGAGCGGTATACCGGGATTGCCGTCGGGGAATTCCCAGCGCAATATTTCCCTCTCGCAAATACCCCTTGCCCGGGGCGAGACGGCGCATCTGACCGTATACAACACCAAGGGCCGTAAGGTGATCGATCGCTCCGTGGGCCTGGGGGATCGTATTCCCCTCGCGCGGCAGGCGGGGCTGGATAACGGCCTGTACTTCGTCAACATCGCCGGACCCAGGCATTCCCTGCGGGGCCAACTCATCAACATGGGAGCGGGCACGGTATTCGAAGGCGTTTCCGCCGAATCCCAAAACCTCGCCGCCCGGACTGCGGGCACGGCAGGTTCGGCAAAGATCGCCGCCGCCGGCGATGCCGTAATCGTCTGCAGCAAGCCCGGCTACGTCTCCCAGGTGTACAAGGTCGCCGACGGGGGCAGCATCACCGTGGACTTCAGCACGCCCAAGGTCATCCCCCTGTTCAGCGAAGCCACCAAACTCGAGCCCGAGGTGCACTTCGATCGCGGGGACGCCATCATCACCCAATGGGGCGACCGCGCGCGGGACCGCCATGGCCGCGAGGATCAATTCCAGAGCTACGATCATTATCTCCCCCATTATTGGGAATACCGGACCGCCCGCTACATCCTCACGGACCGCGTGACCAAAGGGGGCAACAGCATCGACGTCTCCTGGGTAACGGAATGGAAGCTGGACAAGCTCCCGGAGTTCCGCGCCTGGTATTCCGGCCGCGGCAGCGTTGCGCAGTACTACGGCAACTACGCTCCGCGCTTCACCACCGAAGGCCCGGGCACCTATGATCACGACCACAAGAAGATCAGCAGCGAAGGCCACCAGTACCATTACACCTACACCATCACCTCCGCCATCAACCTGGACGGCAAGGAAGCGCCGCTGGCCGTGGGCCAGTTCATGGAAATCGAAGCCAGCCAGTTCCTGGATACCCCTCCCGAAGGCCGGGACAATTATTACGGCACCGTGTTCCTGTACGAGATAGGCAAGGGCGGAATGGTGCCCTGGTACACCGTCGGCGATTGGGCCGACCAGACGAGCGAGCGGGAGAACTCCCACAAGATGGATGAGAAGGCCTGGCTGGGCGGTCGCACCACCCTCCCCTATCAATACTCGGACGAACCCGATCACAACTTCATGCAGATGGCCACCAACATGTCCAGCGACAACGCCCAACCGTTCGTCCAGGGCCGGCGCGTGCTGCACACCAACTTCAGCACCGGCGCGCACGATGAACCGGACAATCCCGTGTGGGCGGAAAACATCGGCAAGGTCGGCACGCATTACATCAGCACCTCGTGCAACACCTGCCATATCCGCAACGGCCGCGGCACCACTCCGGTCGCCGGCAAGCCCTTCTACAACATGGTGGTCAAGGTGGGCGATGCCGATGGCAACGCGGATCCCAAGCTGGGCGGCGTACTCCAGCCCCAAAGCTACGGCACGGGCGTGGGAAGCCCCACGGGCGTGGAGGGCTACGCCGTCCTGAGCAAGTGGCTGGAAACCGCCGGGCTGCGCAAGGCCGAATACAGCTTCGCCGGCGGCCCCGTTCCGACCCATTTTTCCGTGCGCGCCACGCCGCAACTCGTCGGCCTTGGCCTGCTGGAAGCCGTGCCGGAAAGCGAGATCCAGGCCATGGAAGATCCGAATGACGCCGACGGCGACGGCGTCTCCGGCCGCATCAACATCGTTCCGGATCCCATTACCAAAGAGCCCCGCGTGGGACGCTTCGGATGGAAGGCGGGAAAGGTCAACCTGGCGCATCAGATCGCCGGAGCCTTCAATTCGGATATGGGAGTGATGACCTCGCTGCTTCCCAAGCCGGATTGCGGATCTGAGCAAAGCGATTGCGGTCCCACCGGCGGCAAACTCGCGGACTCCAGCCTGCAGAACTTGGTCACCTACGTCAGCCTCTTGGGCGTGCGCGCGCGCCGGGACTATCAGGATCCGGTCGCGCTGAAAGGCGAAGCCCTGTTCTCCGGCGCGGGATGCGCCGCCTGCCATACGCCCACCTTGAAGACCAGCGCGTTCCATCCCAAGGCCGAGCTCCGCAATCAGACCATCCATCCCTATACGGATCTGCTCCTGCACGATATGGGCCCCGGCCTTGCGGACAACCTGCCCGAAGGCCTGGCCAGCGGTGCCGAATGGCGCACGCCTCCCCTGTGGAGCCTGGGGCTTTCCCCCTGCGTCACCGGCGGCGTGGTGGGCCCGTTCCAGAAAGCGACCTGCTCGCCGGACGCGAACTATCTGCACGATGGGCGCGCCCGCACGGTCGACGAAGCCATTCTCTGGCACGGCGGCGAAGGCGCGAAGGCGGCGGAGAACTATAAGGCCATGTCCGCGGACGACAAGGCGGCCTTGATCAAGTTCCTGAATTCATTGTAAGCGGAAGACCTTGTCCCGCCGGCGGACAACGCGGCGGGACTCCACGCCATCGACTGTCCGGATCCTGATGAACAGGATTCCGGACGCCTGCTTCATTGCCGTAGTCCGGCCAGGCCTGAAAGGTGATTTCAAAGTTCGTGAACTTCTTGTTGGTCATCACCACCCCGCCGATGATGCTGGCCCGCTCGTTGGTGTAGAGGACGGGCTTGCCGTCCACCCGGGCGACGCGGAATATCGCACCTTTGGCTTTGCCAGGTTCAATCCCTTGGGAATGACCGGTCTTGCAACTTTGGAACCAACCCTTGAAGGTCCCGTCGAACAAGGGGTAATAGCCATCGGCATGCGTCATGCCATGGGCATCCACCGTGTCTGTTGGGACCATCTGGCTTTCCTCTTTGCAGGGAAGGTCCCCATCGGCAGGGGCCGGCGCAGGCTGGGCCAGGGCAGGGAGATGCAAAAACGCAGCAACCAGGTCGGCGGCCATCAGGGTTTTGGCGGAGGATTGGATCCGTGGACCGTTCGAATTCGTCATAAGCATGCGCCTTTCCGTTTAAGCGGACATGGAGAACCAGCGGCTCTTCCCCAACGAAAAGGAAAGGCGCACCGGAAATTATTGATGATCAGCGCTCGCCCTCACGATCGAACGGCCATGCAGCTTTCAAAAAACGGATTTTAGAAACGGGAATTTGAGGCGACGCGGAGTCGTCCACGCGCTTTTGCGAAAAAGTCTTTTTGGCCTATCGGCCTCGCAGCCACGGCTTCCATCCGACGGCCTCGAAAAGAAACCCATCCCGTAAGGCCTCAATTGTCCCATCCAAAAGAAAAGCCTAGGAGAACCGATCTACACCGTGTTTCTAAAGAGCAGTACCCAAGGGTACGGAGTCGGCTTAAGCGCCGGACTCCTTTGTCTTCAGAACCAAGGATGATGCAATGAATAAGTCATACTCGAACCGCGCGAAACCGGCCGCAACGATTGCCATGGCCATGCTGCTGAACGGATTCATGGTAGGTTGCGTTTCGGACGCGACCAACGATGAGTCCGTGCAAACCGGCCTGCGCATGGGCCGCGAGACATCGGGACGTCCGGCCTCCGTCAATCTGGGCATGGCCGGCGATTTCGTGATCCTTTCGAAGACCGGGATCTCCACCACGGGTAACACCGCAATTACCGGCGATATCGGCGTGAGCCCGGCCGCGGCCACCTATATCACGGGCTTCTCCCTGAAATCCCCTCCCAGCACCTATTCCACATCCTCGCTGGTCACGGGAAAGGTGTACGCGGCGGATTATGCGGTGCCCACCCCGGCGAACCTGACCACCTCCGTTCTGAACATGCAGACGGCCTATAACGATGCCGCCAGCCGCGCCCCCGGATTTACCGAATTGGGAGCAGGTGATATCGGCGGGAAGAATCTCAGTCCCGGCGTGTACAAATGGAGCAGCAACGTTTTGGTGCCGACGAATGTGACCCTCACCGGAGATTCGCGCGACATCTGGATTTTCGAGATTGCGGGAAACCTTACCCTCAGCTCCAGCGTCCGGGTCATCCTCAAGGGCGGCGCCTTGCCCAAGAACATCTTCTGGCAGGTGGCCGGAATCGCCGGCTTCGGCACCACTTCGCACATGGAAGGCATCGTGCTGTCCAAGACCGCTATCGTGGTCAAGACCGGCGCCTCGGTGAACGGCCGCCTGCTGGCCCAGACGGCGGTAACCCTCGATGCGAATGCGGTGAACAAGCCCGCTCCCTGATTCACGGACCCCGACCATGGATTGCGAAGTTGTCCTGGAGGCAGCCTATTCTTGCAGCCAGGCAAGGACTTCCGGTGTCCCGCCCCTCTCCGAGGTACGGGTCATTCTTCCGCCATTTTATTGAGGATGGTTCCGGTTTTTCCGGAAACATCCTTGTCCGACCGGATTTTCTTCGCCAGGGCCGCGTATTTTCCGCCCTCGGCTTTCTTCCCCTGGCTTTGATACAAGGCCGACAGGTTTTCATATGTTTCCAAGAGGTCTTGGTCGCTCTCGTCGCCTCTCTTCAGCTTGAGGCTCACGGCCTTGAGCAGCAACTCTTCGGCCTTCTTGGCATTGCCCAGCTTGAATTCCGTTTTACCCAGGTTGTTGTACGAGGATGAGAAATTGGGATCATCATCCTTCCAGTACATGGCGAAAATCGTCCGGGATTTTTCGTACATGACCATGGCCTGCCTGAAATCCCCTTTGCTGTAATAGACTTCTCCGAGGTTGTTGTAGAGGGCGGCGAAGTTCAGATTGTCCGGGCCCAGGTGTTTGGCCATGGCCTTGAGGCATTTTTGATCCGTAGCGATGGCCGAATCATGCAACCCCAGGTCGTGCTGGAAGGACCCCTGGCACATGAGCATCGCTTCGACCATGGCGGACCCGGGTTCGTATTTGGCCAGGATGCGCAAGGCTTCGCCCACCTCGTTCAGGCCTTTGCGGTATTCGGCATGGGCGTTGTACACGATGGAAAGGTTGTTCACCACTATCGCGATGTTCTGCGCATACTTCTCCGGTTCCTTCCGCAAAAAGAACAGTACCTGGTTGAAGAGAGCTTCGGCCTTGGCATAGTCCCCCTGGTTCATCCGGATATTTCCGAGACTGTTCCGGTCAAGCATGATTTCCTCCCCGTTCGCGGCGGAGTCGGAAGCCAGCGTCCGCAATTCGTCCTCCAACAGCGAGACGGCCTCGGGGAACTTTCCCTGGTCAGCCAAGGCCTGGACTTTTTCCGACATCGTTTGCGGTTGCGGCTTCAGGGGGGACGCGGATGCGGGGACGGCAAGCAGAATGAACGCGAGAGCAATCAGGCGATGCATCATGGACTCCTATTTGGATTGTGCGCGGATGGGAAATGGCATTGAACCTGGAACCCGTACTGCAAAAGTAAACGGTACTTTCCGATCCTTTGTGCCGGAAGACAGCAATAGGAAATCAGAGGCCGCGATGAAGGTCCAAGCCGCGTCCCTACTTTCCGCCGTACCGTCCCTGTCCTTAACCTTGCTGTGGCCTGACTTTAGCGCCACCACTGCTCTAACTTTGACGATTACCCCCCACAATCGGCTAGAGGAGCCCAAAAAGGACTGCGAAGAGCCTGAGAATGAAGGCCGCAGCACGGAATCCGGCCCGGTGGTGATTTTCTGCAGAGGGAAACCGCGAATTGGGGCTTGAATCGAGGGCACCGAACGAATAGGGATGGGAAAAGCCGCACTATTTACATATTCTCTGTCGGCTTCAACGAACGGACCCAATTCTCGGACCCTTCGAATGGCATTCGCCGGAAGCGCAGAAAGCAGTGGACCCAGTGGGTAATCGTCTCTATGTCGGTAATCTTTCCTTCAACACCACCCAAGAAACCCTCCAAGCAGAGTTCTCCGCCATCGGAGAAGTCCGCGAAGTGGGCATGCCCATCGATCGCGAAACCGGCAGGCCCCGTGGCTTCGCCTTCGTGACCATGGGCTCGGATCAGGCCGCCAGCGCGGCCATCCAGCAGCTCAACGGCAAGAACCTCGATGGCCGTGCCATCAAGGTCAATGAAGCCGAAGAGCGCCCCGCCCGTGGCGGTGGAGGCGGCGGCGGTGGTGGTTATGGCGGTGGTGGTTATGGCGGTGGTGGCGGCGGCGGCTACGGCGGCGGCGGTCGCGGACGCGACCGTTAAACCAACGTTTCCGATTCATCTGAACCGCATGGCGGCGTGATTTCATATCGCCGTGCGGTCATCTGATCTTGATTCTTTTCCACTTCCTCGGGTCTTCCTTGGGAGTGGTTTTCCAGTTTTGACTCCCTTAATCCTGGTTTAAATCCTCCTCAGGGACCGCTGCTGTGCGGGCCGCTTCCAACATTTTTGACTAATCACCTAAAACCTCTTGTCCTCCTAGCCTGGTTTTGCGCCGGCTGAGCCCGACTCCATTGGACGAGCTTTCCTGGGTAACGCGTCCGCATTGCCTCCTTGAATTTCATGGTTGCGGCCGAAACTTAGTTTGAATGGCCAAGCCAGGGTGAAACCCCATTTGGGCGGAGCCCCGAGCGAGCCTTGCAAGCGAAGCGCCATGCGGCTGTTGAGCGATCGGGCGCCTCGCCCTGTTTTTGAGGGGCGGTTTTCTGTAGAATAGCCCGCGGGGATTTCACCCGCAGGCCCTCGCAGAACCGTACGTGAAACTCTCGTCTCATACGGCTCCCATGTTCCAGCCTGCGGGACGTACACCGTGTTTCCACAGTGAAAATAACGTTGAGTTCGTTTTCGCAATTCCCGCCAGCCAGTGGCGAGAGGCGCTCACGCGATATCTTAGTCCCTTATATTTCCGCCCAGCCCATTCCGCCAATATCCTGTTGAAATGCTGAAGGACATTGGTGCACTTTGACCGACTGAATCGGCCATAGTAGTTGAGCCATCCCGTGAGTACCGGATTCACCAGCTTTGCGATTTCCGCCAGGTTCTGATTGCTCCGCTGCGAGGGGATGCGCCATTGACGCATCGTTTCCCTCACTTTGTTTGCTGCGTTGGTGCCATCGCTGGAAGAAAACTTACAAAGAACTTTCCCCAGCGTGTTTTCGCTCGTCGTGGTTGAAACGTGTAGCCCAGGAAATCAAACGAAGTGTTCGAATGGCTTCCCGGCCTGTCATCATCTTTGCAGTATACGATTCGGGTCTTCACTGGATGAAGCTCCAAGCCGCAATTTGCGAGACGACTTCGTATGGCTTCCAGCATTGACTGCGCCTCTCCTTCACTTCCGCAATGAACAATGATGTCATCGGCGTAGCGCTCGAACTGGACAACCGGAAAAGTCCGCGCCATCCAGGCGTCAAACGCATAGTGAAGGAAGAGATTGGCCAATAGCGGACTGATGACGCCGCCTTGCGGCGTGCCTTTTATCCGCGCTTCCAAGGTCCCATCTGGCTTTTGGACTGGGGCACGAAGCCACCGCCCAACATACAGTTTGACCCAGGAAATTTCCGTGTGGTGTGCCACAGCGCGTTCGACGAGTTCATGATCCAGGTTATCAAAGAAGCCTTTGATGTCCAAATCAATCACCCAGCCCTTGCGCCAGCACCGCTCCCGAGCTATCCCCACCGCATCCAACGCCGATTTTCCGGGCCGATAACCGAAGGAGGCCGCGTGGAAATGAGGTTCCACAAAAGGCTCCAAGGTCATCTTCACCACCATCTGCGCGATACGATCACCTACAGTCGGAATGCCCAAGGGCCGCGTGCCCCCGTTTCCTTTTGGTATCTCGACAAGTTTAACGGGTGGTGGAATATAGGAACCCGACGAAAGGCGATTCCAGATTTTGTAAAGGTTGTCCTTCACATTCACTTCGAACGCTTCTATCGACTGCCCGTCCACTCCCGCCGCACCTCGCTTGGCCTTCACTCTTAGGTAGGCCTCCCAAACAAGCTGCTTGGAAATATCATATGGCTTTGCATTAACCACGGCCTCCTCCCCTTTCGGGTTGAACCGTTGTTAGAGCTGAAACACCAAACCCCTTCGCTCCACCCGAATTACCGGGCTTCATTACTACTACGAGTTTGTCCGCCCCTACGCATGGCATCGGTACTTTCCCACTCCTGGTTTTTGCCATTTGCAGTTTTCCCTTAGCATCCATCCGCAGGTTCCCACGTTCCGTACAAGAGCCCATACTGGATTCACGTCGCCTATATGCCGGTCACCGCTTGGGCAGTAATCAGGTAGCCCCCAAGCTTTATCCCGGGAATGACAAAGCTCCCCGGTTTCGATGACGTCCCTATCCTTTCGACACCTCGACAGCGATTCAAGTTCGTTCGTCTCTCCAGTAAATACCTGACGGCTATTCCCCGCCTTTTCCAGACTTGCTCACTACCTAAGCCGTTAAGCGAAAGCAGCAGCTGGTGGTTTGGATTCTGATCCTGCAATCCGAATCCGAGGGACCTACCCTCATCTCTTCCGCAGTTCGAACTTCCAAGAAATTCATTTCTGTTTTTCTCTTTGGTTCTTCGTGGCGCACTTTGTCCGGATAACGCTCGATTAACCTGCGAAATTGTGGCCCGGAGCGGCCGAACCGGAAGGTACGGACGCGGGGGGACGGCGTGGGTTTTGCCGTGAGATCGCCGTCTTTGACCCACCCGAGCGAAATCCGTGACGACCACGCTGAGTCAGGCTGAATCAATGCGGTAGTATCACCCAGGTTACCCACAAATTCACGCCCGTCTTGCGTAGCACGTCTCATTCGATTTGAACGGCGGGGCGAAATCATTTTGACTCGTCGTCTGCGAAGTCTTGCATCAAGTCCATCATCATCGTATGCCTTATCACCAATGAGTCTTCTTGGCGTTGTGTCCATAACCTTGTCTTGGACCCACTTCTGGAACCAGCGATGGCAGATTTGGTGCGGTGGATTTGCGCGTCAAAGAAAAGACTCACTTAATCAGGAAAAACACGGTGTATCCTTTGAAGAAGCTAAGGGTCTGTTAAATAATAAGTGACCTGTTTAGAGATATTGTCTATCTTTCCCTGATCGATCCTCTCAAACGAAAATTCGCATCATTATTACCCGCCCTGAACGAGCGTGGTCGTCGTTTGGCCGTGGCGGCCGAAGCC
>OBEQ011746127.1_pt1 | contig 69512 bp, 38 predicted proteins | sample 1670901 | NCBI WGS metagenome assembly OBEQ01 (sample SAMEA104232315, study PRJEB22302) | groundwater metagenome | biome: forest; feature: aquifer; material: groundwater | place: USA | collected 2011-08-07 | depth 5.4 m
AATTGAACATTTGAAACACTCCAGTTTTCATCAATATTCAATACGATTTTATACAAATCTTCTGGACTCATCTTTTTGCTCAAAATTAATCATTCCACAATAATTATAGTAGAACCAAAAAATTTAGACCTTTATTTTTAAATAATTCCACTTCACAAAACAATCAACTCTTCCACTAAATCACTATACGATTTATCAATTAACTGTGATTTCTCCAATTTGAAAAACTTGAAATAATAATCACATTGATCTTTCAATTCTTCATACGTGAATTTGTCTTCGCTATCAATTGCTTCGACTTCCAAAAAGGTTCCTAAATTTTCAACCTTGTCAAAATGAAATTTGACATTTTCTCTGAAATATATCTTTCTCTTTTTGTCTACAACAATCTTAACTCCTAATTGTAAGGTCAAAATATCTTTCAGCGCTTTATTTGCTTCATGTTGGTAAAGAATTATTTCAGATTTTTTTGAATCGGCAGTATTTTCTCTTATGTAATTTATCAGTGAATTTTCAATGTTTCCTTCTCTTAATTTTAATCTTCCTGTTGAAACATTAAAATAAGTATCAATCTGATGATCTTCTCCTTGGTATGTTGGATTTATTTGAAGTAATCTATTTTCATACTCTTCAATATCACTGATTTTTGCTTTAAATTCGAAATTTTTAATGTTCATTGTATTTGGTTTAGATTTTAGTTGTATTACTCAAATTGATTAATTGGTATTACCATTTGTTTCAATGTTTTTCAATATTCGAATGTTCTAGTTTTCGAAGGAATCTTTTTTATTTAAATTCTTCGTTATAATTTATTATTTCTACTTTGTCAACTTACTCCCATTGTCTGAACTTTGATTCTAAACTATCCCAACTCATCAAAATCAAAAAAATCATACAAAATCACAGTTCAGACATTTTACACATGTTTGAAAAAAACACTGTCGAATATTGTCCAATAAATATATCGTTTTTAATTGTGAAATAAGTAACTATTTAATAAAAATACAAATAAGTAGAAATACCTACTGTTTGAAGGCGTTTTGGCAGGATGTTTTTTTAGTTTTAATATTGAGGAATTCAAAAGCTAATCTTCATTTTAACATTCACTTTTTCAATCAAACAACTCTTGAAAATTAAAATAAAAATGAATACATAGTGTTTATTTTCAAATTGATATATTAAAAAATATCTTTCTCAACAAATAATTTTAACCAAACGTTTTTCATCCTTTTTCTCTCTAATCACTGAACAGTATAACTGATTATTATGTTGAATAAAATAATCACAAATAAAGTTGGTATTTCAAAAAAATTTATAAATTTGACAGATTAAACAAATTAAAATTGCCCTTAAAATAGTTATTATATTTCTTTAATCATAACTGTGCCATCAAATTTTAAACTGAACTAAACTATGGCGAAAATTCGAAATTGTGTAACTGGTGAAATTGTAATTTTAAAAGCACAACATATCTTTGGAAGAAATTCAAGTTCTTCAACAACATGTATTCATGAAACGGATGTTTCACAACTTCATGCGAAAATATTTTGGGGTGGAGAAAATTGGATTATTCAGGATTGTAGCAGAAATGGAACAATTGTTAATAAAGAATATATTCATCATCAGACCCAACAATTGAATATGGACTCTAAAGTTCAATTTGGAAAAAATGAAATAACAAATTGGGAAATGGTTTGTGATGATAAACCATCTAGTTATCTTCAAAATTGCAATGATCCAACAAAGATAATTGAACTTGAAAATGGTCTTGTTATTTCAAACTCTACTAACCCTGAAATATTATTCTATTACTCAAATGAAGGTGAATGGAAAGCTGAATTAAAAGACAAAATAATTGAATTAACAAATAATCAACTGATCTATTTCAATGAGGAAAATTGGATATTTATTCAGAATGAAATTTTAGACGAAACGATTGATTATGGAAAAATCGTTCATCAAGCTTATTTTCAATTTGAACTAAGTTGTGATGAAGAGCATATCAAAATTAAAATAATCAATAATGATTTTGAGTTAAATTTAGGTAGTAGAGCACATAATTATTTACTCTTATCACTTGCTCGAAAAAGACTGGAAGACACAAAGTTAAATTTATCTGAAGATGAATTGGGTTGGATTGATTTAGATGATGTTACCAATGATGTATCAAAGGAATTAAGAAAAGAGGTAGATATGTATTATTTGAATTTACAAATACACCGCCTTCGTAAACAATTAATAGAATTAAAACCTTATGGATATCGTTTTTCTAACGTTATTGAAAGACGAAATGGAGAAATTCGTTTTTCCTATCCGTATTTAAAAATAATTAAAAATGTTGAAATAGCTGGAGAAATTTTAGCTGTAAATTAAATCAATTTGCTTTAAAAAAGGATAAATGATATAAACTCCAAAAATATAATATGAATTTAGTATTTAACGAAGAAACATCTATTGCATTAATCGAACTAGAAAATTATACGTTAATCGAAAAAATTGGGGAAGGTGGCTTTGGGCATGTATACAAAGCGGAACAAAAAAGTACAGGTCAATTGGTGGCTATAAAACTTTTAAAAATAGCGAATTCTGAATTTGATCAACAAAAAAGAAAAAACCAGATTGCACGTTTTGAAAGAGAGACTCAATTGTGTGCAGAAATCAATCATCCCAATATTGTAAAATTAATTGATAAAGGGTATACAAGCAATAATGAACCTTTCGCTGTTTTTGAATATGTAACTGGGCAAACTCTTAAAGATTTGATCCTGCAAACAAATGGTATTGATCCTTCAGAAACAGGAGTATTGATGGAGCAAGTTTTAAATGCGTTGGTTTGTGCACATGAAAAAGGCATCGTTCACCGTGATCTTAAACCACATAATATTATGGTCACTAAGACGGGGTCGAAAAATCACATCAAAATATTGGATTTTGGAATAGGTGCTTTCACAACTGATTTTCGAAATAATGACTACAAAAGTTTAACGTTAACAAAGGAAATGTTAGGTACGCCTGCTTATAGTGCGCCTGAACAATTACGTGGTGAACCGCCTACGATTAAATCAGATATATATGCTTGGGGACTCGTATTATTGGAATGCTTGACGGGGGAACCTGTTTTTAAGGGTGAGTCAATTGCTGAAATATTTCAATTACAATTAAACACAAGCAATGTTCCATTACCTTCTTCTATCGTTGGTCATCCTTTAGCAGATTTGTTACGAAGGGTTCTAGATAAAAATCCTAGACTAAGACCAGAAAACACAAATAAAGTATTCGAGGAGTATTCGAAAATTAATTTCAATACCTTAGTTGGAAAGATAAATCAAAAGAATCTAAATTCTGTTTTGATTGAAGAAGCCACGATGGATAATCAATTATCTTGGAACAATTTCAATAGTGAAAAACGACAAATTACCGTTCTTTGTGTTAAACTCAGTTTATCTATATCTACTGATTGTAGCTTAGATCTAGAAACATTGGAAGCGATTCAAAAAGATCAATTGAATTTATGTTCAGATATCGCTGTAAGATTTGGGGGACATATTGCTGGCTCTTTAGCAGATAATATTACAATTTATTTCGGTTATCCTCAAATTAGCGATAACGATGCTAGAAGAGCGGGAAGAACTGCTCTTGAAATGATCAATCAAGCTCAAAAAAGAAGCGCATTATTATATACACTGCATGGTGTAAAATTAGATGTACGTGTTGGAATGAATTCAGGAACGGTATTATCTAAAAGAAATAATACTCCGGAAGGGTTAATTCCAAACATTGCATTTAATTTATTATACAACGCTCCATCTGAAAATGTATTAGTGAGTGAAACAACAAAAAAATTATTAGATCCATATTTAGAATTTGAAGTTGCTGAACAATATAATTTTTCTAATTCTGCTCTTGCTGTTCAATCGTATAGAATTTCTGGTGAAAGACAAACGGAGGCGTTATCCTTCCTACGTCCATGGAGCGCAAATCGTGAAATGATCGGTAGAGATAAAGAACGTGATCAAGTGTTTCAACTTTGGGAAAAGGTCAATGAAAATGCTGGACAAGCTGTCTTAATTCAAGGACAAGCAGGGATAGGAAAATCTAAATTAATTTATGAGTGTAAAAAACTTGTTCGAGATGACGGTTTTAAAGTACGAGAAGTTAGATGTTTACCCGAACATGAAAATAATGCGCTGTATCCCTTTTTAGAAATGTTAAAAAAACATTGGGAAATAACAGATACAACTTCTGGAAGTGCTATTCTTACAAAATTTGAAGAAGTGTTGAGTGATGCAGGTTGTGATGTACAAAAAACACTTCCCGTATTTTGTTCTTGGATGTCTGTAGCAATCAATGAAAAATATGAAATTTCTGTTGAAAGTCCAGAAGAGCAAAAGAAAATCCTTTTAAATGGTTTAGAAAAATGTATTCTGGCTATTGGACAGTCAACTAAATTTTTACTGATTATTGAAGATTTACATTGGATTGATCCTACAAGCGCTGAGTTTATGGATCGTTTAATAGAAACGTTGAAGCATCACGGTTGTCTATTAATGATGACGACACGTCCAGGTTTTGAAGCAAAATGGAAACAAACCGATTACACTGAAATCGAACTTTTTTCGCTTTCCAAAGAATTCATCAAATCCATGATCGAAAATGTACTTGGGAATAAAGAGGTCGAAGAAAAAGCGATCGAATATATTGCGGAACGTACAGATGGGATCCCTTTATTTATTGAGGAATTGACCCACATGTTATTGGAAAAAAACTATTTAATCGAAGGAGAAAAGGTTTACACTTTAGAAGAAAATATCGAAGAAAAATCAATTCCAGTTACACTTCAGGATTTATTAAATGCCAGGTTAGATAATTTAGGGTTTTCAAAAGAGACAGCTCAATTGGCAGCAGCAATAGGTCGTGAATTTGATTACAATTTATTGGTAAAATCATCCTTAAGAGACGAAGCCATGGTTCAAGGCGATCTTGATCTATTAATGAATGCAGATCTTATTTATCGTCAACGCCGAGTTCAAGGAGAAAGTTATATTTTTCGTCACGCTCTTATAAGAGATGCCGCTTATGATGGCATGGTTCAATTAAATAAAAAAGAAACGCATGGAAGAATCGCAAATATTCTTGAGAATGAATTCACTGCAAGAAGCAATGAGCAACCGTATGAATTAGCACAACATTTTGCATTCGCTTTAAATTTTGAAAAAGCAGTTGAATATGGATCGAAATTGATTGAAAGATTGATTAAAACTTCTATCAACAAAGATGCATTAGAGGTTAAAAAAAATGTTTTAGCTTGGAATTCGAACATCGAAAATCCAAGTAAGAGAATTGAAAATGAATTAATCATCAACGATCTTACTTCCCCAGCATATATGGCTATTTGGGGTTATGGAAGTAGTGAGGCAATGGTTGTTAATAAACGAAATGAAGAGCTTATTAGTGAAGTAAAAGAAAATAATCTTTTAATTTCAAGCATAATTCTCGATGAAATCGTTCATAAAATTGAGTGGGGTCTTTTTTTAAATTACCATTATTTTTCAAGAAGAAAAGATGCGTCAATTGTTGCAAATAAAATTTTAGACGAGTTAATTAAAAATCCGAATAGAGATAGAGAGGTTGCGGTTATTCCTCATATTGCTCATGCTTTTCATGCTGATGGAAGGCTAATCGATGCAAAAAAAATGTTCCATAAAGCAATTGACATGTATAACAAGGAAACTGACATAGAAATTGGAATTAAATATAACATGGATCCCTTAAATGCTGCCTATGCTGAACTGGCAATTGTCAATATGATGCAAGGTTTTCCTAAGAAAGCAAAAGAATATATTCAACAAGCTATAGATTGGGCAATTACTATCAATCATCGAGTAAGTATTACGACTGGTTATTCATTTTATTCGGTTATTTCTTATCTATTAGATGATAAAGAACTCTTACTAGAGAAAATTTCTGAACACGATAAAAATTATTCAAATAGCATCGAAGATAATTGGGGTTATGCGCATGTAAAAATGTATAAAGAATGGGGTGAAGAAACAACTGACTTTGCAGAATACTATGTTCAAGGCATTCTTTTATCCAAACAACATTTTACTTTGTCTTGGTTTGAACCTTCATTAGCAGAAACTTATTTATTAAACGGTGATTCAGAAAAAGCAATTGAATTATTAGAAAAATCCTTACTTAGAAGTAAAGAAGATAATGAAATTTGGACACTTTCAATGGTAAAGAGAGTTTTAGCTAAAGCATATTTTCATAAAGAGAAATGTTTAAATGATAAAATAAAAGAATTGCTTTTTAATGCTATGGATGATGCTCAAAAAATTGGCGCAACTTGGTTTGAATTGCAAGCATTGGTATATTATCTTGAATTAGCCAAAGAATTCGGAATAGATTCTGAAAATGAATTGAACCATTTAAGAAAATTAATAGAAAATCCTGAAGAAATAAAAGAGACTAAATTATATAATAGAATCTTAAAATTGATTTAAAAAATAAAGGGATAACACTACGTAAACATTAACATAAATGAATATTATTGAACAAGAACAAATTGGTTGGAATCTAGAATTATTAGATCAAATGCTTTATAAATCTGATGATGAGGCTGAAAAAATCATCTCTGAAATTGCTATTTCTGGTGATTTTTCAAGTTTAAGAGGATTGTTTGAAAAACTTAATTCAGATAAAGATGTAGCCATCGATTCAACTCTTCCTGAATCTGTAATAAATTATTTTAATACAAATAATACATTACCAAATTGGGCTGATAAAAACAAAATAAAAATTGCTCAAGATGTTTTTGCAGAATATGGTCCTTTTATTTCCATGATTTTAATGTTTAAATCATTACCGCTATCTTATTCATGTAAAAATGGCGCTAAAATTCTTTCAGAAACAGGTCGAATGCAAGAAAGAGGTTCCAATACAGATAGTGTCTTGAGAAGATTAATGCAAACTACTCAACTGGTAATTAATGTAATGTCAGAAGGAGGGCTAGATGAAAGTGGTTCTGGAATTCTTTCTGTTAAAAAGGTGAGATTGTATCATGCAGCTATTCGTTTCTTTATTTTAAATCCAAAATACAACCCAAATGGATGGGATGTTGATGAATATGGCGCACCAATAAATCAAGTTGAACTTGCAGGAACATTAACCTCTTTTTCTGCAATGGTGATTGAAGGACTTACTGAATTGGGAGTTCAATTATCAAAAGAACAAAAAGATGCGTATATGCATTGTTGGAGCATTGTAGGTTATTTTATTGGTTTAGATTCTAGACTTTTTCCAGTTTCTTATGAAGATGGCAAAAACTTGGCGATCGCTATTTTAAAACAAAATCAGCATGAATCTGAAAATGGGAAAAATTTAATAGACTCTTTAATTAAAAATTGTCAAAATAATTTCTTTACGACTAAGTTGGTTGACCATGTTCCTGAATATATCACCCATTTTTTCTTAGAAAATATAAGTAAGGAAGTTGGTGTAGACTTTAGTAAAGTGCTTGGATTAGATCAAAATAAACCGAATATATTCAAACAAGCAGCAGACAAACTATTTTTGAACTTTTTAGAAAAGACGCTGGAATTTGAAGATCATTCTACTATAGTTCAAAAAATTACTGAAAAATACAGCACAGAAATACTTGTTAAAATTTCATCTCATTTTTTACAAAATAATAAAGTCGAATTTTACATTCCAAGTTCTTTAAAAATGAAATGGAATATGACAAATTGTTAAAATAAATTACCGATAGCAAAAGCATTTAAATTCTGTGGAAATGAAATAGAGTTTATACATAACACTTTTAAAAACTTTGAGACACTCTGTGAAAAATCTCAGTGTTAATCTGTGGTTAAAAAAAATCTAAATGCCTTTGCCCTGAATAAATTACAAACAAATTTAAAATTATATTAAATGAAAAATGTTTCATCCGCAGTTCAAGAACATCTACAATCTGTAAAAGAAGTTGTTGGAAATATGAAAAATCCATATACAGGGAATCCTCTTGAAATTCCAAATTTCTCTGAATTAATGACAGCTGCAAGTAAGCTAGATTCTTCCGAAACACCTGAAAAAGATATGTTTATTATACGTTCATTATTAGGAAGAGCAGCAAGTGTTGGATCTAATTTTCCAGATGGAAAAACCCCACTTAATTTCCCGAATGACCACGCAATACACGGTGATATGGGTTGGGAATGGTACTATGCTGCTTGTCACATGAATGTTACTGATCAATCAGGAAAAAAAGGGCGCATTTCGTTAAATACAGCAATGCAGAAGATTCGTAGTGTAGGATTAGAAACTCAACAAAAACAGGGTTGGTCAGACAAAGAATCTTCTATCGGTTATAATAAATGTCTTGTAACTGTTGATATGATCGATAGTCCAAAAGAGGTTTTTCGCAGAAATATGAATTACCAATGGCCATTGAAGGGTGGAAATTTAAATTTTAGTGAAAAAGGCGAAGATTTTTTCTACGAATGTGGTTCAGATTCATTGTCCGGTTCACTTCATGTTTTGCCTTTAAATGTTAAAATTGATGATGGTCAAAATATGCAGGTTGATATTACTTTGACTAACAATGATGAAATAGTAGATTTAGAGTCATCTTTTTTTCTTCAAGGAATGCCCGATTTGTTAGGGAATGGAGGAAGTGGGTTTTTTGGCACCCCAATACCAGGAATGTATTATAGTTGGCCACAGTTATTAGTGAAAGGAACAATTAGTGTTGGAGGAAATACATATACAATAGATTCTGGTAAAGGTTGGATTGATCACCAAATAATGATGACAAGCTTACAAAACAAATTGAATATTCAAGATGTGTCACTATTTGCACCTTTAACTTTAAAGAATGTTATTTCGGAAGCTAAAGAAGCAGTAGAAATGCTAGAAAATAGTTATCCTGTTCCATTCGTAGATGATGCAACACCTTTTAATGGATGGATTTGGCAATATTTTAATTTAGATGAAAATAATCAAGCTTTTACAGGAGCAAGTTTTATTAAAGGAAATATTGGTGACAAAATGAAAATGGACTACGGTTATTTTCTAGAACCAAAAGACAGAGCTTGGAAAGCAATTTTTATAATGGGAGATACTGAATTGAAAGACCCTCAGACATATTCAAGTATTAGAAATAACCCCGAACAGAGTACAGAAGTAATCATTCCTATTGAAAGATCTTATACACATGTAAAAAGTCTACTTTTTGGCAAACCTCTTTCAGGTAATGCGATTCCTTGGTTTAAAGAAGGGACTTTCAACATGCCAGATGGAAGCTTATGTTCTGAAATTGCAGCAGATTTTATAGATACTTCAGGTAATTTTTCAAATGGCGTTGGTTTTATGGAAAGCATGGGTTTTCAAAGTGTAGATGATTACACTGCATTTGCCCTTAATTTTTTAAAAGGAAACATTAAAGATTTGATTACTAATCAAGTAGAAGTGCTATAATTCATTTAACATTTGGCGTTGAGTAAGTCAACGCCAAATGTTTTTCTTAACTATTTCCTTACAGCTCTTTAATCTCAATTTCAACCTATATTCATTTCCCGAACTACACTATCACTTCTTATTATTTGAAAGATTATCAATGTGAAAATTATTCATCACATTTCCACCTTCTAAATAGCGCCAACCTCATAAAATTATTCTAAATATCCTTCTTTTCTTTAATTGAATTCAGTTCTGAATATCTATTATTCTAAGAGAATTTTCAGCTTCAAACGGTTTACATTTTACTCCTAGACTTGTTTTTTCAAACAAAATCTATTCAGTGAAATATTGTGAAATAGTTATTTAAACACCATCAATTTACTTTTGTTAGGCAAAATATCCCCCCCTCCTTTATTAGTGGAGCAGAACCCACTCAAATAAACGAACTGATTCGTACAGATAAAAACGAAGGCGGTTTCTGAAAAGCCTTATGAGTAGGAGAAAATAAATAATTTTTTAATATTTTAAAGAAAATGAAAAAAATTACACGAAAAACATTGAAAAATAAATTCTTTTTAGGGTTTATTGCTTTAGTTGGGTGGAATTCTACTTTTGCTCAAACAATCACTCAGAATTCAGACATTACTCATCTTGGTTGCACAACATCAGAACCAAACAACGATTATCAAGCGTGTATTAAAATAGGTAATTATTTATACACTGGACATTGGGGAGGAAATTTATCTATTGGTATTTACAATCTTACAAATCCTTCTAATCCTGCATATATCACAACAAATGAATTGGATAATTCTACTTCAAATTCAGTATATAGTATGGTTGAGGCTAATGGGTATTTATATATAACTGCAAGATATTCTGAAAAATTGTACGTTATCAATTATGCAAATCCTACGAACTTACAAGTAGTTGGAGTTGTAAATATTGGAATGTTACATGGTCAAATAAATGTTGAAGGGAATACTTTATATCTAGCAAACGATGATGCTAAAACGTTTGAAATTTTTAATATTTCCAACCCTGCATCTCCTGTTAGAACAAGTGCAGTTTCAATTGGAACAGGATATAGTCTTTCTGTTGCTCATAAAAGTGGAATAGAATATTGTAGCACAAGTAATAGTGACATCAAAGTTTTTAATGTTTCTAATTCAAGTTCTCCAGTTTTGTTAACTACAGTTACAACACCGAACTATCAACCTGCAAGGATGACAGTAATAGGAAATTATTTATATTCAATTTGCAATGCAAATAATAATGTTGATCCGCCAAAAATTATGATTTTTAATATTGGAAATCCTTCTAGTCCAGTATTTCAAAGTGAGATTACTGTGTCTAATGTTTCAAGTTTAAATTATATAAATGCTGTTGGAAATTATTTATATTTAGGTGGAGCGACAATTGGAGTAACTGGTGCAATATCTATTTATAACATTAGTAACCTTACTTCACCAGTTTTGGTTGCTCAGTCATCTTCTAGTATTAGTAGATCATTCAATTCGTTAGCAATTACAGGTACTAATATTTATGCTACAGATAAAGCACGTCATGAACTTTGTACTTATTCTATAGCTAACAATTCTTCTCCTGCTGCTTCATTAAATTTTGATGGTCAAAACGATTATGTTTCTATTGGTTCTGTAATTCCAGCATCGTCTTCGTACACTAAGGAATGCTGGATTAAAACAAACAGCATTGGTGGTAATAATATAATGTCATCTAATTTAAGTGCATTTTGGTTTTGGCAAGGAAATATTCAAGCTGGTCACGGTGGTGGTTTTATTGATGTATATTATGATGCTTCTAGTTTAATGAACACTTGGTCACATGTTGCTATAACTTATAATGCTCCCACTAATACAATGAAAATGTATATAAATGGAAATCTTGTTTCTCAAAACAATTCTGTTTCATCATATGGAGGAGGTTTAATTCAAATTGGAGCATTTAATAATGGCACAGTATATAATGGTAACATAGATGAAGTCCGAATTTGGAATACGGCTAGAACTCAATCTGAAATTGCTAATAATATGAATTGTGAAATACCAACAACTTCTACAGGTCTTTTAGCTAATTATCATTTTAATCAAGGCGTTGATGCAGGGAATAACACAACTATTTCTACCCTTACTGATGCTACAGGTAACTATAATGGAACAATGTCTAACTTTGCTCTAACTGGATCTAGTTCCAATTGGGTTTCTACTGGAGGTGTAGTTTCTGGTACTATTTGTAGTACTACTCCTGCTGGAAACACTGCCAAAGCTCTAAGTTTTGACGGTCAAAATGACTATGTTTCAATTCCAGATGACAATTCTTTAGAAATGACTTCAAATTTTTCATTTGAATCATGGGTTAATGTAGCTAATTATCAATACGGGACTCTAATTTCAAAATTCGAAGATGATGGAAATAATAGAGCTTGGATGATTAACATGGGAGAAGGTGGTCAACAAACAGATAGAATTTCTGTCGTTTTAACTACTTCGGGATCTTGGACTAATCCATTAGTATGGCATACAAATTTTCATTTAGATCTTAACACTTGGTACCATATTGCAGTTACATTTGATGCTACTTTACCTAGTAATCAAGTAAAATTATACATAAATGGAACTTTAACTGATCAAACATCATGGGGATTTGTTATCAATTCTGCCGGTAATAATGCAAATGTTTTGCTTGGAGGATATGATGGTGCTGGAAATGGTTTGAATGCAGGAGGAAACAGTCGCTTTTTTAACGGAAAAATGGATGATTCACGTCTTTGGAATACTACGCGTACTCAAGCTGAAATCCAAGCAAACATGAACCAAGAATTAAATGGTAATGAAGCTGGTTTAGTTGCTTATTACAAATTTAATCAAGGTGTTGAAAACGCAGATAATACAGGTGTTACTACATTAACAGGATCAACATCTAATCCTCATAATGGAACATTGAATAATTTTGCTTTATCTGGAACAAGTTCTAATTGGATTTCTCCAGGTGGATTACAAACTTGCCCAACTCCAACAGCTACAATTACTTCTCAAACAAATGCTTCATGTAACGGTTCTACAAACGGTTCATCAATTGTTTCTGTTTCAGGTGGTTCTTCTTTCACGTATTCATGGGCTCCAGCTGGAGGAACAACGGCTACAGCTTCAAACTTGTCTGCAGGAACTTATGTTTGTTCAATCACAAATAACTGTGGTAATTCAACAACTCAATCTGTAACTATTACTCAACCAGCTGTTATTTCTTCTTCTCAAACGTTATCAATTTGTGCGAATCAATCTGTAACGGTTGGTTCAAATGTTTATAATACAACTGGAGTGTATACAGATGTATTAACTGCAACAAATGGTTGTGATAGTACTGTAACTACCAACTTAACTGTTTACCCAACTTTCGCAACTTCAAACACAATTGTAATCGAAGCTGGACAAAGTGTAATGATCGGTGGTGTTAGTAGATCAACTGCTGGTGATTATGTTACGAACTTATCTTCTATTCATGGATGTGATAGTATTGTAACTACTACATTAAACGTAATTAATATGTTTGCTCCATCTAATTTGGTTGCTACAGCTTCTTCTCAAACTCAAATTGATTTAACTTGGGCTGACAATACAAACAATGAAGTTGGTTTCATGATTGAAAGAGCAAGTTCTATCAATGGAACTTTCATGCAAGTTGGATGGGCAGAAATAAATGAAATTTCGATTTCAGATTTAGACTTAACATCGAACACACAATTTTGTTACAGAGTGGTTGCAGTAGAATCAAATGGTTCTTACTCTTCTTATTCTTCTACATCTTGTGCTTCTACTTTCGGAAATGTTGCGATTGCTGCTTCTAACTTAACAGCTACAGCAGTTTCTCAAACAGGTATCAACTTAACTTGGTCTGATAATTCATCTGATGAAAATGGATTTTACATTGTAAGTGAAGTAAATGGAACTGGTTTTAATACAATAGCTACAGTTGGAGCAAATGTTACTTCTTATAGTCATGTAGGTTTAACTCAAAACACATTTTATAACTACAAAGTAATCGCTTTTAATCAAACTGGAAATAGTGTAAGCAGTAATATTGGTTCTGCATTAACTTTTGACGGAACACCATTAGCTGCAACGAATCTTGTTGCAACAGCTGTAAGTGCTTTAGATGTTCGTTTAACTTGGAATGACGTAGCTACAAATGAAACAGCTTATATCATTCAAAGAAGTGCTACTTCAGGAGCTGGATATGTAACTATTGCTACTATTCCTGCAAATAGCATTACATATAGTGATTATGAAAATGTTGTTGCAAACACAACGTATTTCTATCAAGTTTTAGCTTCAAATACTGGTGGAAACATTGCTTCAAATGAAGCTTCAGTTCAAACTTTAGCAACATGTGGTTACGTTTTAACAAATCAAAACATGAAGTGTAGAGATGCTTCTATTTGTATGCCTGTTATTTCAAACCATACTATTACAGATGCAATTGGTTTTGATTTTACTGTAAATTACGATGTAACAAAATATAACTTTGATGGTTTATCTATTAATTCAGCAATGATTAATCCTTCTTATGCAGAATATTCTACTTATGTAAATCCAGATGGAAGTATTAAAGTGCTTGTAAATATTGCGGGTACAGCTCCAGTAAATACTTCATTCAATGGAACAGGATCATTATTATGTATGAATTTCACTAAAAACTTAAATCATGAACAAGGTGTGGATCAAATCAGTATTGGTTCAGTTTTAGAAAGTTACATGAATGATGCAATTCTTCATTGTTCGAACAATGGTATTGTAACAGTAACAAAAGATACATTGGCTGCTGGAACTTTACGTTCATGGAAAAACAATGCGGCTTTGAGTTACAATGTGAATACTCCTTCACAGTTCTTGATAACTAAAGTTTATGGAAGTAACAATACTGGTACAACTCAATCAACGAATTTTGTAACACCTGACTTAAATGGTAACTACAACCATAATATTTACGATGGTCAATATGTTAAAATTATTAGAGATATTGCTCCTTCAACAGTGATGTTGCCATATATTAATGGAACTGACATTACAATGGTAAAACAAATAGCACAAGGTAATAGCTCATTTTTACCAAATGCTTACCAAATGATTGCAGCTGATGTGAACATGGACGGACAGGTAACTGCTGGTGATGTAACGTTAATTAAACAACGTTCTACAGGTGTAATTGGTCAATTCCCACAATCTTGGAATGCTACAAATGGTCAACCTTCTAGAGATTGGTTATTTGTTGATTCAATCACTGTTGCTACACAAGCTTCATTCCAACGTTCAACAACTTATCCTGCTTATAACGGAACTGGGTTTAATAAAAATCACGTACCTTTAGTTGGATTAACTTTACCAGTTGCAGTTGTTTATTCAGGTAATTGTCCAGCTTTTACAGCTTCTTCTTACAGAGGTATCTTGTTAGGAGATATCAATGGTAACTTTAATCAAACTTCAGCAGGTGGAACGAAATCGTTAGAGATTAATTCTATAGCATTTGAATTAGATGGAGCAGTTCAACAACCAAATTGTATCATTGATGTACCTTTTTATGCTGGATCTCAAATTGGAGATAGCGTAACAGCTATTGATTTCGATATTGAATTTGATTCTACAAAACTTGAATTTTTAGCAATTACGTATGCAACTAGTTCTCCATCAGCAGAACAATTATATAACCAAATTTCTACGAATAGAGTATTATTTACTTCATCTGATACAATTGCTTACGAACCTTCAACTTTGTTAGGGTATATTCGTTTCAAAGCACTTAACAATGAGATCGTTCCTACAGACTTAGGAAATATCCTTGCTTATATCAATGGAGAAGAGAAAGCTACAAGTGTAGATGGTTCAGTAAATTGTTCAGCTGAAAGTGGTGTGAAAGAAGTTACTGAAAATAAAAACATTAGTATATATCCTAATCCAAGTAAAGGAACATTCAATGTTGATTTAACTTCAATGTCTGGAGAAGTAATCTTAACAGTTGTTGATTTCTCAGGGAAAATGATTAAAACAATCGTTACGACTGGAGCTCAAATTGAAAAAATGGATGTTTCTGAATTAGCTAAAGGAGTTTATATGTTAAATGTAAACACAAATAATTCGAATACAACATATAGAATTGTAAAACAATAAATTCTTAATTTTTGAATTGGAAGCTGCCTCGCATTGAGGCAGCTTTTTTTTTGCAATTGAGTAAAATAAAACGAACACTTCCAAATAATTTTAATCGTTTATAAGGTAGAGTAAAAAACTTCAAAATTCTTTCAGTAACTTAGCAATTCTAAACAACAACATGCAATAAGTGCAAAAAAAATTCATTTCCAATTTAATATTAATGGTTTTTCTTAACCTCATGGTTAAACCAATTTCTATTTTTGGAATTGATGCAAATGTTCAATATAGAGTGGGAGAGATAGAATATGGAATGTACTTCTCTTTATTAAATCTTACGTTTCTTTTTAATATTTTAATGGATTTGGGAATTAATAATTTTACCACCAAAAACATTTCTCAATACCCTCATATTGTTACTCGTTATATGGGGAAATTGCTCTCTTTTCGTTTATTATTATTTGTTATTTATACTTGTATAATTGGTGTTATCGGATTTGTTTTAGGATATAACGAAAAACAAATGTATATGCTTTCATTTCTGATTTTAAATCAATTTTTAGTCACTTTAATTTCTTATTTCAGAAGTCATTTTTCTGGGTTATTGTTATTAAAAACAGAAGCAATTATTTCCGTTTTAGATCGCTTATTATTAATTCTCCTTTGTGGTTCTCTTTTAATGTTAACGCCAGATAAGAAAGATGGTTTTAAAATTGAATGGTTTATTTGGATTCAAACGATTTGTTATCTTATAACAACAATAACTGCTTTTGTTCTTTTAATAAATTCCATTGGAATGCCAAAATTTTCATGGCATTGGACCTTTTCAAAAGCAATTATTAAGAAAAGTCAAGCGTATGCATTATTAATTTTATTGATGATGATATACACCAGAAGTGATGCTGTTATATTAGAAAGATTACATCCGAATGGAAAGTATCAAGCTGGAATTTATGCTCAAGGATTCCGCTTGTTAGATGCTTTTTTTATTTTCGGAATGATCTTTTCAAATTTATTATTCCCTTTATTTGCTCGTTTACTAGGGAAAAAAGAATCAATATTACCACTTTTGAAAACAGCTGGAAATTTATTAATTGGTGGATCTTTTTTAATGGTTTGTTTTTGCTATTTCAACAGTGATTATATTCTTTCTTTGATTTACAAAAATAATATTATTGAATCTATCCCAAGTTTTAAATGGTTAATGTTGAGTTTTATAGGAATGTGCTTTAGCCTTATTTTCGGAACATTATTAACGGCAGATGGAGATTTAAGAATTCTAAATATTTTCTCATTTATAGCCATAATTATAAATATTAGTTTGAATTTTCTATTCATCCCAAAATATGGAGCAGAAGGAGCAGCCTTTACAGCTTTTTGCACACAAAGTTTTATCGCAATAATTCAATTTATTTATTGTACAAAAATGTTTCATTTTCAATTTTCAATAAAAACAATTTCTCCATATCTTGGCTACATCGGAACTGTTTTTGGAATTTTCTTTTTAATTGATTTTCTTCAATTAGATCATATTTCTTTGTTCATTGAACTAATTCTTGGAGCAATCTCACTGTTTGCATTTAAGATGATTGATGTAAAAGAATTAATAAACCAATTTAAATCACAAGAATAATTTAAGAAGCGTGCGCTGTATTATTTTGCATCAATTTAACCAATTTATTTGGGCTGCAATAAAGTGAAATTGGAATAACGAATAACGAAGCGAAAGTCAAAAAACGATAATGTTGGGTCAAAAGGAATAGGTATTTACCAATAATATCCGAGCCATACAAAGGAGAAAATAACAACATAGCGATAATAAAAGTGTAAAATGAAATTTTATAACCCATCGTTTTCGGAACATGAAAAGTAGCAATATAAAAATACAACAAATAGCTAATCATCGGGATAATCAGTAAGAAAGCATACTTCTGTTGATGAGGTAATAATAAGGGAATAATTAAAACAAAAAAAGATATTTCCCAAATAGAACTCAACTTATTTGTTTGCTTTTTGAAAGGGATTGATCTTAAATAAAGCAAAGAAAGACCTAAGACAAATAAACGAGAAAGATTAATAATAATTTCAACCGTATGGTATTTTAAGTTTAAAATATTTCTTTTTAAATCCATTTCGCCCACTGTTTCGGTTAAATATACAGGTAAAATTGCAACGAGACTGTGCGTACCAATTCCCGTTTCAAAAACATGTTCAGGATTACTTGGATTAATAATTTTCCACCATTCTGACATTAAAATCGAATTAAAATTATATCCAATAATAATAGAAGGAATGAATAATAAAATAATAAAAGTTACTACCGTGGAAGATAGCGCCTTAAAATAACCTCTATAAAACAAGAAAGGAAGAATCAATAAAGGCATTAATTTGATATTAATCGCTACACCTAAAATTGCTCCACCCAAGATATTTTTACCTTTAAAAATTTGGTGTAAAGATTCAAAAATGGCCCATAGGATAAAGAAAGTTACCTGAATCATTGATGTGTTATACATTACAAATTGAAAAGAAAGTAAAACACTTAGAAACAGCCATAAATTATATTGTTTTTTAGAAAATCCTGAAAAGTCGTAATAATTAGCAACTAATTTAAATGTTCGATAAAATAAAAGATAAGATCCTATTGACCAAACAACTTCTGTTATGAAATAATGGTTTGAAAAAGGAATTAAAAGCAGAGCAAAAAAGACACTGTAATAATACTGTAAACCGTCAAAAAAAGGAGGTATATATATGTTTTGATGATTTTTTAGTTTTTCAGCTGCATGTAGATAAACATCAAAATCTCCTCCGTTTTTAGCCGTATTTATTGAAGAAATGATTACATAAGCAATAATTAAAATGGATAATAAGGTTTTATTATTTATTCTTTTGTTTTTCATTTATTGATTTTAATTTGAAATAAAATTAAGTAGCAAAGATAGTTTAATTTTTATTCAAGCATCTTAACCTTTTTTAATCTGATTTCTCTATGGAAATTTGTCGAGTTTAAATTAATATTTGGATTAATAAACGTTTTATAAACCAATGTTTTAAGATTAATAATTTCAATAAACAGCTTGTTATCTGATACTCCTAAAAGAGCGATTACATCTTTATTTAGCCAAATTGCATCTTCAACCAAAGTAGTTGACCCAACAAAAGTTAATCGTTTTATTTCTTTCGTTTTTCGATTTATCCAATTCACTTCTTGATCAATTTCGACTCCCGAACAAATTAATTCACCTTTATGATTTTTTTCAATGTTCATTTGATATGAATCTAAATCAATGTATTGACTATTATCTTTCGAATTTATTAGAAACTGAGAATGATTTTGATTGAACTCTTTTTCATAATCACCAAAAATATTTCCAGTAATTAATTTTGATTCTTTTTTCTCCTCCATTAAAGTAAACTGAGAATAACTAAAATTTTTAATTTTTGATGTATAATATCTTATCCATAAAGAATTTAAATTTTGAATCAACTGAAGATCATTATCTATTTTAATAAAAGTATCTTGATTAGAATTTATAGAATCATTTTTGATATTTATAGGGCTCATTTCTTGTACTATTAAAGGCTTTTTATTCGTTTTAGCTTTTCCACTACAAGAATAAAAAATATAAATAATGATCGTTACATAAATTAATATTTTCATTTTTAATAATTTATTCTACAGTAGTTAAAGCTAAATAAAATCCTGATTCTTTAAAGTTTTCTATCAATATTTCTTTTGAAAGTGTTTCGTTTTGATTCAAATTGGGACATGGAATATCTATATCTTTACCAAATAAATTAATTGTTGCTTCTCCTCCAGTATACTTTGTCTCGGTAATTATTTCATCCTTTTCCCCGTAATTTTTATACGAATAGATGGAAGATTGAACAGTATCTATTATACAAACAATAGACTTTTCGGCTAATTGAAGTTGATTTATAATATCTTCATGAGAATATTTTGAAGTTAATGCTCTTATCAAAATTTCAATTTGTTGTTCATAATATTTCGGTAAAAAAAGATCTATTACACGATCATACTCGTTTAAACCTTCGTAGCAAAGACCATATAAATTATCTATTTCATTTCGGTAAAATCTATGCCCTGTTCCACAATTAAATTGAACGGTACATTTTTTATCAGCGATTTCAACAAACCTTAAAGCTGACTTAAATTGTTTTTTATCGATGTAAATTTTCGCTAAATAACGAGCAGCATAATTTTGATAATTAGTTGTAAAACTACCATATCCATAAATATTTGAAGTTGTATCTCCAAGTATATCTGATGAATAATTTGTTGAATTCACATAAAAAGAAGCTGTTGAATTTATAATTTCCAAAAACATACTTTCAGCTTCAGTCAATCTATTCAATTCCCAAAGTGAGCAGGCTACAAAATAGTAATTTTCATAATTTGTTTTTGAAGGTTCGGATGTAATCAATTTTGAATATTTTTTTAATAAACTCGTATCTTCACTTGTTGGATTATGATTAATTTCATAAGCATAGATAAAGTTTGCGTTAATATGAAAAGTGCCAAAATTTATCAAAGGATTATTATTTTCAATACTGATTGGATATTCATTTAATTTTTCTTCCGAAGCATATTGGGAAAAACAAAATGAATTGATCAAGATTAAAATTAATACAGTACAAAATCGTTTAACATTTTTCATTTACCTTCGAATAAGACAATATTTTACATCTCCTGTTTTTACTGAATTTTCTTCCTCATTAAACGTTAAACTATTTAATTTTATTGTATCATTTTCATATTCAAATTTGAATATATTATTGTCATTATCATTATAAAATCCGTTCATTTTAGAAGAACTATTCATTGGTGAAAATTCAAGAACATCAAATTCGAAAGGATGATTTACTTCTCTAAAAGAATTCCATAAAATTGCTCTTTTAAATAATTTAGACCCTTGTATTTGTCCATATTTATCAATCTGAATTTTATTGGAAAGTATATTGTTAGATTTATCTACTAATGTATATTCTCCTTGTAAAATAGTGGAAGTTAAAAATTGTGTTATTTCACAATCAAAAGTCTTATCAATGCAGTTTGAATCCAATTTTTTGAAATTTAATTTTTTTCCGTTGCTACTTTGAATTCTAAGTATAGTGTCTTGATTATCAAAATAAACATCCATTTTTACAATAAAATTTGGAGATTTTTCTTTCAAAATTTCCCCGTCAAATGAGTCGTATTTATAAATCAGTTGATTGTTTGTGATTTCATAATATTGAATTGAACTAATTTCGGTTTGGTCATGTGAAAATTCATAAATACCAATTTTGTCATCTTTAATCTGATCAGTTTTTATAATTAACATGAAATAGGGATTTTCTTGAAAAGCTTTATACGGTGATTTTGATTTGACAATTGAATTGTAATATTCTTCACAAACCCAAGTTCCACTATACTTTTGGAGAAATTTATCTCTAGGATTATTTCGTGAGGAATCTTTATTAATCTCTAAATTAGTGTTCGAAATATTATTTGACTTATCACCCTCACATGACCAACAAGAAATAAAAAGTAAAAAAAAGAAAAGTCGCTTGTACATTCTATTTGGTCGATTTAAAGAATTAATTTATAACAAATATAACTCTTTTATCGTTGCTTTATAAACCCAGGTTTTCCTTCTTCAATTCTCAAAACCCAGGTATAAAAACCAATAAAGTGAGAATTGTAAAAACCTTTGTAAAAATAGAATCGTTTCGGGATGAAAACCTGTTTTTTAGCTGGTAATCCTGGTACTTTATATTGCGGTGCGATCCCATCTTGTAAGCAAGGCGCATCTGGATTTTTAGTGTTGAAATTACTTCCATATTGCCAAACTTCCTTCCATTCCCAATTATTAATTTTACCTGTTTTTCCATTTTCAGGAGCTATAACATAATATCCTCCAAAAATTATTTTTCCTCTTAATACTTCAATCATACCCTGTGAATAGGCAAATCCCATGCTGTGAGCGACAACATACAAGGTGTCATTTTTTGAAAATTCGGGATTTTCATTAATAATTTGAAGTAAATTTTTTCCCGCTATTCTACCATTTGCTTTTCTAAGATTAAATCCAACTTTATTAGGTCGCATTTTCAATTGGTTAATCGTCTTAGCATTGCTGAAAAGATATTGCTGAAACGTTGGATTTTTGATTGAATAACACGTATGATTTTTAGAATTGGCACATTTTTTAGGATACATGGCAGCAATATTCGAAAAATTAATCAGAGATCTATAATTGGAGGAAGAGACTGAAAAATGTCCGTCAGCATAATAGGTATTACTTGGATTAATACGTTTCTGAAACAGTAGATTTATTTCATTCCAAGGCAGCCAATAATCATAACGATCAAAATCATAAATGAAGTTTTTAGAATTAGGGTATTCTAATCCATTTACCTGAACATCTTGAAAATTTTCTTCAAAAGTTTGACCGATAGAAGTTGGTCGATAGCCGTTGACAAAAAGCAAAATTCTTTTAGGAGGATCTTCGTTTTGAAATTTTGAACTTACTTCATTTCCTTTGTAATCGAATACTTCTTGTTTTTCAATAGTTCCATTTTTATGTCGTGTGTTCACTACAATGAAATGACTATTTGCTATTTTATGATAATTCAATGTTGATAAAACAAGACTATCACTATTTCCGACAAATCGAGCTTTAACAATTGGGCCTTTTCCCCTTCTTCTAACATCAAAATATAAAACTTTAGCCCGTTTTTTAAGATTCCAACATTTGTTTTTCCAAATTAATATTTCAGAACAAACGGTTGGAACATCTTCGTGTAATAATTTATTATTTTCTAAAAGATCTTTTTTTGCTTTGACATAATTCAATGTTCCCAATTCTTTTAAGGGTCCTGAAACTTGTTTGAAATAATTTAAAATTCTATTTGTAACCCAATAATTTTCATAAACTTGATAGGAATTAAAGATTAAAATGGAGAAAAAAAACATACGTCTAATAAAGATAAAACGGAATTTCTTCTTATCCCAAAACTGTTTTAATTTTCTTCGAATATACCATAGAATTAAGATCGTTACCACTAAAAATATCAAATCAATAATTGAAACATAATAGGCTCCAATTTTATAAAATGGTCGAAGGATAAAATATTTCACTTTAAAACGATACGACAAAAAATTCTGTTTATAGGGACGTTTTAAAGATTGAAAAAAGCCATGATTATTGAAAACGATATTCCCTTTATCATCCTCTTCCCAAAAATAATAGGCGATTGTTCCACTATTCGTTTGAATATTTTCGCCATCATCATAATACGAATAATAATTAGGAGTTACACGGAGATTTTTCCATTGAAAAGAAGTCAAATGCACTTTATTAATTGAATCCATTAAGTTTTGAGTACTTCCTTTTAGGGGACCGTTGTTAATCCACGTTTCTTTTAAACCTCCCACTCCAAAACCTAAATAATGTGCTAGTTGATAAGAAAAAAATGTAATATTTTCAGTAGATTTTATGAAAGCCAATGACTTGTTTTTCGCCATGAAACCGTTTAATAACGAGTCTTCAAAACCTTGAATTACAAAAACATAATGGGCTTTTTTATCTATTCTAGGATTCGCCTCAAAATACAAATCCCTTAACAATCTCATTTGTCCTGTATATTCATTTTGAATTGATTTAGGCGTACTATAAATTGTAGAAGATTCAAATACTTTCGATTTAAATGTTTTTCCAATACTTACATCAAATTGAATATTAGCCTGTTTATAAATTGCATTTAAATTTTCTTGAATTTTCTGAGATGAGAAATTAAAAGGGGAAATAGGAACAATAATAATTTTTTCTCTTATTTCCTTATAAACATGAACGTATAATTTTGCAACAACATCTTCTTTTACAAACGTTTTTAAAATATAATCTGTCTCTTTTTTCGGTAGTTCAATTGTATACGTAGAATCATTAAATTTTGAATACTGAATTTCTTCTTTTCCAATAAAGAGTTTAAAATTTGCCTTTTCACGTTTATTTTTGCTTTTAAAAACAAGTTGAACAACATCAGTTTCATTAAAATTAACTGATTTATAAGCTGCGTAAATTGGTTTTAAATTTTTGTCATTAAAAAAACGATATCCTGCTTTCCATTCATTGTGTTCCAACGCATCAAATCCGTACTTTTGAGAAGGATGAGCAGAAAAATAATACGATGAATTAATTACTGGCTTTAAGCTATCTTTTTGATTAAGCAACTGCCCAATAATAGAGCAAGTAGAAAACAGGCTGAAAATAGATAATAAAAAAAACCTTATCTGTAACGTTTTCACTTTTTAATTGAATTTTAATAATTGGATGCCAATTTTGCCACAATCATTGAGCCAAATTAGTCAATCAGAATTAAATATCGATCAATTTTGATTATTATCGTTGAAAAATTTATCTTCTTTCCATTTTTCAACATTTTTTTCAATGTAATTGGATATATTATCATACGATTGTCCATCTCGAATTATATGTTCATAAAATAATTTTTGCCATTGAAATTCATAACCCAATCGACGTGCATGTTTTGTAACTGCCGATTTATAGGATCCAATAATTGATGATATTGAATTTTTACCAATGTTTTGGAAACGTTTTTGACCGATTGTTTTTGTGTTGATTGTTTGGGTTGCGGTTGCGGTTGGACGTAGGGATAGGGCATGCCCTATCCCTACGTCCAAACCGTCCAAACCGTCCAAACCGTCCAAACCGTCCAAACCGTCCAAACCATTCCCACGATTCCCACCATCCAATATTTCGCAAACATCCATTTCATTTTCAATATATCCCCCATTCAAAATCAATATTGCATGAATATGATTTGGCATAACAACAAACGAATCCAATTTTACATTTTTTGCATGATTTTTAATTTCGTGCCAAAATATATCGGCTAATACACCAATATTGGATAAATTCATTTTTTTATCAATAATTTCTCCGAAATAATGTTTTCTTTCTTTCGTGCAAATTGTTATAAAATAGGCGCCATCCCAACGATAATCCCAATTTTCTAGACGGATGGATTCATTACGATATTTACTCTTAAAATATGTTGTCATTTTTAACTCTTTCTATCTAAATTAACTAGATAGTTGAGTAATTGCAAGAAATTTTTAATTTTTTTTATCTTCTTTTCGAATGTATTCAATCCATTCGTCAACTGTTTTTGAATTTTCTAATGTTAATTCACCTGAACGTGTTCTTCTTAATGCTGTTAGAACTCCACCAGAATTCAAAGCTTTACCAAAATCATACGCTATTGAACGAATGTATGTCCCTTTCGAGCAGGATACTTCAAAATCGATTTCAGGAAAACGATCCGTCGACACCTTGAAATCAGATATTGTAATGGTATTTGATTTAAGAATCACTTCTTTTCCAGCTCTTGCCAAATCGTAGGCACGTTTTCCGTCGACTTGTTTCGCTGAAAAAATGGGTGGAACTTGTTGAATTTCTCCCAGAAATGTTTTTCTAACTTCTTCAACCATTTCTGGTGTAATATGGTTAGTTGGAAATTCTTGATCGTATTCAGATTCTAAATCATACGATGGTGTTGTTTTTCCTAATAAAATTGTACCTGTATAGGTTTTTTCACCGCCCATGATTTGATCGATCAACTTGGTATGCTTTCCAATGCAAATAATTAACAAACCAGTTGCAAGAGGGTCTAAAGTCCCAGCGTGACCAACTTTGATATTCTTTACGCCTAATTTTTGTTTGATATTCCAACGAATTTTATTGACAACATCAAAGGAAGTCCAAGTATATGGTTTATCAACGACAATTGTACAACCTTCTGTATAATTCATCATTTACATTGAAAAATAAGAGAACAAGATAATCCCGACGATAACTCTGTACCAACCCCAAACTTTAAATCCGTACTTTTCAATAAATCCAATAAAGAATTTAATAGCTAATGCTGCGACAATAAAAGCGACCACATTTCCAACCACAAAGTTGATAATATTTCCATTGGATGAAAGAATCATTTCATATCCTTTTTGTTCAATTCCATTGTATTTCCAATCTTTCACTAATATGGAATAAGCTGTAACAGCAAACATCGTCGGAACAGCTAAAAAGAAACTAAATTCAGCTGCCATTTTACGAGTCAAACCTTGTTGCATTCCACCAATTATGGAAGCTGCCGAACGACTAGTACCTGGCATCATTGCTAAACATTGCCAAAATCCAATTGTAATCGCCTTTTTGTTTGAAATATCTTCTTCTTGTTGAATCCATGTTTTTTTAAATAATTTATCAATAAACAATAAAACAATTCCTCCAATAATTAACATTAATGCGATTGGTTTCGGACTTTCTAAAATTGCTTCAATTTTATCGTCAAACAATTTACCTAAAACTAAAGCTGGAATTACTGCTAAAACAAGCTTAATATAAAATTTTGGTGATTTAAAATCGAAGAATTTTTTCCAATAGAGGGCCACAACAGAAAGTATAGCACCAAATTGAATTGATACTTGAAACATTTTTACAAATTCATCTTTCTCCGTTCCATAAATTGCACTGGTGAAAATCATGTGAGCCGTTGACGAAATTGGCAAAAACTCAGTTAATCCTTCAACAATTGCGAGGATGATCGCTTGAATAAAATCCATTTATTTCTATTCTTTATTTGAAGTTTGTTTCGCTACTGGCTTCTTCATGATCGAATAAATGATCACGACAAAACCTGCTAAAATAAGCATTGGTGCTACTGTAATTCTGACTTCACTGAAAATTTCATTGGCATTAAATTCGTTAGCAGAATTCGCTCCACCACCAATCATTAATAAATATCCTACGATGTTGATTGCTAATCCAATTAGTAATAATCTGTAGTTTTCTGGTTGAAAACCAAATTGTTGTCTTTTATTCTCCATATTTTTATTTTTTAAATATCTTTTACTTTATTCCTTACTAATTTAACTCCAGCCTATGATTCAATTTTCTTTCTACTTAGACCTAATCCCCAACACCAAATTCCTAACACCTAAAGATTCAGTATAAATCGTCTAATTTCATTCGCAAAAACTTATTTAAAGCGAACCAAGTAGAGACAAAAGTGATAATAATTCCGATAGATAAAATGGAGCCAAATAAAATAAATAATCCTGTTAAATCATAACTTATTTCTATTGATTCAAGCACGTTGTTTAAAGCGAAGTAAAGTGTCATTAACAATGCCATACCAATTATAGCTGATACAAATCCTTGAAAAATGGATTGTAATAAAAAAGGACGTCTGATATAAGCATGCGTTGCTCCCACTAATTGCATTGTTTTAATAGTAAAACGCTTTGAATACAGTGCCAAACGAATCGTATTATTTATCATTGCAACAGCAACAATTATCAATAATAAAGCAACTAATCCAAAAAGAAAAACGAATTGCTTGAATCCTAAATTTACTGAATTTACACTTGACTCTTCGTAATTTACTTCATCAATTTCATCAGGAAAAGCAGCTTTTAATTCTTCTTTTATTTTCTTCATACCTTCTTTCGTAGCATATTCGGCTTTTGGTTTAAATCCAATCGTAGCAGGAAAAGGATTTTCACCTTCATAAATATCTAAAATGTCCGATTTATTTTGATCTTCTCCTTTAAAGTCTTCAATTGCTCTAGATTTTGAAACAAAAAAGACTTCTTTAAATTTAGTCCACGTTTTTAGTTTTTGTTCAATTTGTTTAATGTCAGAATCATTTAAATCTGCTTTGAAAAATAAATCGACTTGAAGACTTTCTTTGGCTTGTTTTTGGATGTTTCTCAATCCAATAATTCCACCAATTACTAAACCCATCATGAATAAAACCAAAGAAATGCCAATAACAGTTGAAACGTAGCTTGTACGTACTCCTTGCTTACTAAATTTCTCAGCTTTTTGACTCATAGGATACGAAAGTAGAAATAATTGTTTGAAGCAGAAAGTCTATTCCAAAAAAAGAGGTTATCAAATGTTAAATTCTTTAATTTAGTATTTTGAAAAATTAGGATATTGTAAATGAAACTAATTTATTTAAAAAATTTACAATAGAACAAAAAAGCACTTAATTACTTAGTATACATGGTTTTAGTATTTAAATTTAGTTTTAAAAATCTTTAAATAGTCTAATCTAAAATCAAAAAAAATGTTAAAAATAAAAATAAGTTGTAATTTTTAGAGTAGTTATGCGTTATAGTATAAAAGAGACATTTAATAACTCGTTATAGATTTTCATAAGTAGTAGTAGTTAGGTAAGAAAAAAGAGAAGGATGCCAGTCCTTCTCTTTTTTGAAATCAATTGAGATTTATTTTATTTTGAATTGGTATGAAATTTTTCACTTTTATGATACAGTTACAGCCAACAATCCTTTTTCAATCAATAATTTTCCAATTTGAACAGCGTTTGTAGCAGCACCTTTTCTTAAATTATCAGCAACGATCCACATATTCAGTGTATTTTCTTGAGATTCATCGCGACGTATTCTTCCTACAAAAACATCATCTTTTCCTTCAGCATATTTTGCCATTGGATACGTGTTTGTCGTTGGATCATCTTTTAAAGTAATTCCTTCTGTGTTATGTAACAATTTACGGACATCAGCTAAATCGAAATCATTTTCAAACTCAACATTTACAGCTTCAGAGTGTCCACCTACAACAGGAACACGAACCGCAGTGGCTGTTACAAGTATGTTTTCATCCAAGATCTTTTTGGTTTCGTTGGTTAATTTCATTTCTTCCTTTGTGTATCCATTTTCTTCAAAACTGTCACAATGAGGAATGCAATTTTTGTCAATTGGATATGCGTACGCCATTTCCCCCTGAATGCCATTGCGTTCATTTTCCATTTGTTCAACAGCTTTTACTCCTGTTCCAGTAATAGATTGGTAAGTAGAAACAACAACACGTTTAATTTTATATGCTTTGTGTAAAGGAGCTAGTGCTAATAACAATTGAACCGTACTGCAATTTGGATTCGCAATAATTTTATCTTCTGGCGTTAATAAATGACCGTTAATTTCAGGAATAATTAATTTTTTTGTAGGATCCATTCTCCAAGCCGAAGAATTATCAATGACAGTTGTTCCAACAGCAGCAAATTTTGGAGCCCATAACAATGAAGTTTCACCACCTGCAGAGAAAATAGCAACATCTGGTTTCATAGCAACAGCGGTTTCAAGATTGACTACTGAAAAAGAGGTTCCATCGTATGAAATTTGTTTACCAACAGACTTTTCAGAAGCAACCGGAATTAATTCCGTAATTGGGAAATTTTGTTCACGTAAAACTTGTAAAAGGACATTTCCAACCATCCCTGTAGCACCAACAACAGCAACTTTCATAACTTGATTTATTTTAAATATATTACAAAATTAATATATTTTACACTTTAAAATCATTTTAATCAAAGAATTTAAAAAGTTTGTTAGAATATTAATGTTATTAATTTAAATTGAAATAAATTAACTGATAGAATGAATGTTAGATAGTGAAATACTCCTAAAAATTTCACTTTTTAAGTTAAATAAAATTATATTTATTTTGTAATAATAGTTAAACTAATATATTTATATTTGTTTTTTTTTTACTTGTAAAATGAAATATAAAATACTAATTGGATTCATCTTAATCTCTATTATAGTAAAAGGGCAAGTTGTCGACACTTTTTTGGATGGTGATTTTTCAACTTCTCCGTCTTGGTCAGGTTCAATTTCAAATTTTACTATTAATTCTTCATACCAATTACAATCTAACTCGAATATTGCTGGCACTTCATTTTTAACAATTTCAAATGAATTAACATCTTTATCTTCAAAAGAATGGAGGTTTTGGATAAAAATGGCTTTTTCACCATCAGCTAACAATTATTCAAAAGTGTATTTAAGTTCGGAAAATTCAGATTTAACAATTAATCCCGATGGATATTATTTATTATTTGGAGAAACAGGATCAACGGATGCTGTAAGATTATTCAAACAAGTAAATGGTGTATCTACTGAAATTTGTACAGGTACAAGTGGTCAAATAAGTACAAGTTTTGCAATCGGAGTGAAAGTTACAAGAGATGATTTTGGAAATTGGAGCTTATTTATTGATTCTGCTGGCGGTGAAAATTATATTTTTATATCAACGGGGATTGATTCGAGTTCGATTGTTGGACCTTATTTTGGAATTATTTGTACCTATACTGTGAGCAATTCACATAAATTTTATTTCGACAATTTTTATATTGGAAACGAAATAGTTGATAATCTTCCACCAACTCTACTTTCAGCAACAATTATTTATGAAAATCAAATTGATTTGCTTTTTGATGAGGTTTTAGAAAGTGTATCGTCTCAAAATCCAACAAATTATTTGTTAAATCCTTTGATCGAAATTGGTGGTGCTATACAAGATAACTTAAATTTAAAATTAGTCCATATTTCATTAAATACACCTTTAATAAATGGTCAAAATTACACATTAAGTACTTCAGATATTAAAGATTTAATTGGTAATACTTCAAGTGTTCAAACCAAAGAGTTTATGTTCTTGATTTCTGAAATACCAATAGTTGGAGATGTAATTTTAACTGAATTTATGGCCGATCCAACTCCCGTAATTGGCTTGCCTGAAGTAGAATACATAGAGATTCAAAACAGAAGTAGTAAATATTTTAACATGGAAGGTTGGAAAATAGGTGACTCTTCTAGCGATGGGACAATTCAGGCGAGTTGGTTATTACCAGGTGAAATTCGAGTCTTGTGTTCCACTGGTTCTTTAGTAAATTTTCCAGATGGAGTAGGGGTAACTAGTTTCCCAAGTCTAAATAATAGTGGTGACGAAATTGTTTTAAAAAATAATGCAGGTTTAATTATTGATCAAATAACGTATTCGGATTCTTGGTATCGTAATGATGTAAAGAAAGATGGAGGCTTTTCTATTGAAAGAATTAATCCAACATTAATTTGTTCAGGAAAATCAAATTGGAAAGCAAGTAATTCAATAATTGGAGGAACACCTTTCGAGATAAATTCTGTAAATGATTTAACTCCAGATAATTCGGTTCCAATTATTTCAAGCATTGCTGTTTTGGGATTAAATATGATTGAAATTAATTTTAATGAAGGAATGGATTCAACTTTATTAGCAAATTCAAACATAGTATTTACACCCAACTTAATTGAACAATCTCGAATTATTGAAAATTCATTTCCAACTCAGTTAACAATTCAATTTAATCAAAATTTGGTGGGAAGTTTAGAATATATAATTTCAATGAATGGAATTTCAGATTGTTCCATGAATACGACTAATTTAACTGGAAAATTTGTTTTACCTGAAAAAGCTATTAAAGGAGATTTAGTGATTAATGAAATTCTTTTTGAACCATTCACTGGCGGTTCAGATTTTATTGAAATTTTTAATACATCATCCAAAGTTATAGATGTTTTTAATTGGAATTTTGCGAATTATAGTAATGGTGAAATTTCGAATAATAAAAATATTACGGAACATTTTAATCTAAAACCAGCAGATTTCGTGGTAATTTCTCCCGATTCTATGTTTATTAAACAACAATATCCATTCGCTGTATCTGGAAAGTTCATTCAATGTGATTTACCAAATTACAACAATGATTCAAGTACTGTAAATTTAATTTTTGATTCTATATTGATGGATCAAGTTTCTTATACAAAAGATTGGCAATTTAAATTATTGGATGAAACGAAAGGAAAATCAATAGAAAAAATCAATCCTACAGGCGAATCTAATTTGTCTAATAATTGGCACACGGCCGCTGAATCTGAAAATTTTGCAACTCCAGGATATGTAAATTCTCAAAGTACTTTCTCTGAATTTAAGGGTATTTTTGAATATAGTAGTAAAACAATATCACCTGATAATGATGGTTTTGAAGATGTATTAATTGTCACTTATAAAATGGAAGTTCCTGGAATGGTTGGTGCATTTAGTGTGTATGATGAATTAGGAAGGTTGGTTTGTTCTGTTTTTAATAATCAATTATTAGGTACTGAAGGAACTTTTACTTGGGACGGAATTACAGATTCAAATATTAAGTCTAATATTGGTTGTTATATCGGTGTTTTTGAGGTGTTTGATGTGAGTTCAGGCAACGTTTTTACTAAATCAAAAGCTTTTGTACTTGCTGGATTGTTGTAATAATTAGATTTTAGATTTTATTTTATTATGATCATCTAATCTATTTGTACATTTGTAATAAATAATTAATGTAAATGCTTTTACATCCAGGATCTAAAGGTTGGATTAATAAATATTTCGATTTAGTTGAAAAAGGTACTTTTCAATTGGATATTGAACGTCCTAATAGTATTAATGTCGAACATTTTTTACATTTAACTTTTGGTCATACAGGAATTATTTTTGGGTACCCTTCCCATTTATTGTTTGCAGATAATTTGAATTCATCTAAATGGACTGTTGAGGAAAATTTAAAAGTTTTATTGTTTGAAACACATTTATTTGTTTATTTATTGACTCATAAAAAAACCGAAAATCTTAAAGAGGATTTTATTGAATCAATTTTAAAGTTTTATGGTAATCATAATTCATATTCGATTACAAAAATTTTTACATTTTTTTTAAAAGAATCACCCGTTGAAAAATTAGAAAATATTTTAATAAAGCGCCTAGAAATTAAGAGGAACATTTTAGATAATAAAATATGGGTAAGTTATTTAAGTAATACGTTTATTTATTTAGATGTCATTCTTTATTACGATACGTTAAAAGGTAAAAAAAGAGGTAAATTCTCTAATTATAATGATTTGGCTATGAATGCATTGACAGCAATTTCTGTCTCCGCTTTTTCTGATGGACAAATTGAGTTAACTGAAAAAGCATTATTTAAAATTTTCTTAGCTTCAGCTAATTTACCTGATAAATACAGAGAAATCGCTCTTAAACAATTCAAAAATGGAGCAACATTTGGTGATTTTTCTGCATTAGTTCAAAAAAATTGGTTATTCAAACGTTATTTATTAGATCTATCTGCTTTAACTATTTTAGCAAATTGTGAAACTGTTCCTGAAGAAAAAGTGTTTTTAACCAAGCTTTGTGATTTTCTTGAAATACCAAGTAAAGAATTAGATGAAACATTGGTAATGATTGGTGCATTTGTTCTTCACAACAATAAAAATGTTTCCTTTTTAAAAACATCGTCCTCGTATGAAAAAATGTTCAGCAGTTTATCAAGAAGATGGATTAAAATTTTAGGAAGAAACAAAGACAAATTAGCAATTGAATTAAAACAAAGCAAGGAATTAGTTTCGTTGATTAAAAAATCGGCTACAAAAGAATTAACAAAAGAAGAAAAAGAAATTGTTAAAACTCAGTTTAAAGATATAATAAAGTCAATGCCAACACTTGCTATTTTTATGTTACCTGGAGGAGCTTTGCTATTACCTTTAGTGTTGAAAATTATTCCTGATTTAATTCCTTCTGCTTTTAGGGATAATGAAATCGATTCAGAAAAATAAGGATCACATCCATTTTCTGGAGATCAAAAATATAATTACATCAATTATAGTTATATTTTAAAAATAGAACCATAATAACGTTTTTATTCTCTCACTTTTCCTTGATGAAAAGTAAGCAAAAATCAAGGATCTTTTCAAGGAATTTTTCACTTCTTCTCAGTAAATTATATAGTTCTGCGAACCTTTAACATCTTCACTTTGAAGTGAAATCGCACGTAAATACTTTCTTTCACGCTTTCTTTCGCAGAAAAAGCGAAACGCGATTACAGAAAAATTTACAGCTAATTCTGTGAAAAGACCAATTCAAATTAGAGCTTCGCAAATATATATTAATTTTCATGCTAGTTTTCTGTTAAAGTTTTAGTCCCTAACTTTTGTCGTTGTTCCAAAATAAAAATACCTCAGGCAACCTTTTTTAAATAAAATGCATTAAGCTAATAATTCCATTTATGTAAATGGTTTTAATACTTATTTGGCCAATGAGTTGTATTTATTTTATAATTATTTAAAAAAGAAGATCATGAAAAATAACATCAGCTTTTTATTTATGCTTCTAGCGATATATGCTACGAGTCAAAATGAAATGAGCAAGGAAAAATCTATAATTTTTTACAATGCTACTTCTATAGGAATTATGCCAGTAAATGAAAAAACAGGTCCGACCAATCTGTTTACGACAGTCAATGGTGTTCAATTTAACAATAGAATTAGTATTGGATTAGGTTTTGGAATAGAAAAAACTAATAATTGGTATAAAAGAGATATTCCTTTGTTCATTGAAGGGAGGTATGCATTTACTCAAAAACCAAACAGTCTTTATTTTTCTATGATGACAGGTTACCTTTTATCAGCTGAGAAACAAAATAGAAATGATAATTATGGAATAACTGCAGGAGCATCGTTAGGCATCAATATTTTCGCAAGTAAACATTTTGGGATTTCAACATCTTTGGGGTATAGATATTCTCATATTGTTTCAGATTATTACTATTCAAGCTATTCCGGTTGTTTTGAAACTTTTGGATGGTACAAAAATAAAAAGATTGATTTAAATCGATTTGAATTAAAAGTTGGTTTTATTATTCGATGAAAGAAACTGTTTCTTAATTTCACAATTGTAAATTTAAAGAGCATTAGCGATTATAAAAAATACTCGGATATTGATCTGATTAAGTCTTGTCTTAAACACAAAGAAAAGGCTCAGAGAGAATTATATGATCGCTTTTCATATACAATGTTTGGTATATGTATTAGATATGCTCAAAATAGAGACGATGCTCAAGATATTTTACAAGAAGGATTTATCAAAGTTTTTCAAAATTTAAATACGTATAAAGATGTTGGACCTTTAGGAGGATGGATACGTAAAATCATTTTAAATACGGCTTTAGAGCATTGTAGAAAAAGCAAGGGAAAGTATCAAATTGATGTTGAGTTTGAATTTATTTCCTTAGAGTCTACAGATGACACTATTATTGATGAGTTAGCTTTAAAAGATTTGGTTGAAAAAATTCAAAAGCTTCCAAATGGTTATAGAGCTGTATTTAATTTATACGCAATAGAAGGGTATAATCATTCTGAAATTGCACAATTAATGTCAATTTCTGAAGGGACATCAAAATCTCAATACAGTAAAGCAAAAGCAATGTTACGCTCAATGATTGATTCTGAAAATAATCTAGAAGATAGGAGGACTAAATATGCATAACAATTCAATTGAAAAGCCAGGAAAATTGAGAGATCAATTTGCTACATTTGGGGATGTTCCTTCTTCTGATGTTTGGAAAAATATTGTGGTTGAAATAAATCCAAAGAAAAAGAAACGTCGATTTCTTTGGATTTTCTTTTTATTAATCGGCGTGACTACATTTGGAGCATTTTTACTTTTAAAATCAACAAACACTAAAGAATTTAAAGTTCAAAACAAGCAGATAATAAATTCTTTTACTTCTAAATTAACTTCAAAAAATCATAAAAATTATCAAAAAACTAATAATTCTTCATCAATAAAACCAAATTCAAATCATACAATATGGACTACAGATAATTCAATTAAAAGCAATTTTAGTCCAACTTCTAATTTGTTAAACGAGAATCATAATTTGAGAGACTTTAATCGAAATTTACAAGTTTTTGAATCTGATCCGAAAGTTAAAATTGATGAATTTCAATCAGAATTAAATTTAAAAACCAACCATACAGTTAGTCTTTCATTCGATTCAATAATCTTAGTGAATAGAATTTCAAATGTTGGTTTCATTTCAAATCACTTTCAAAATTTGGAGTTAATTAGCATGGTTCCATTCAAAAAGCTTGAATCTACTGCTGATTTTTCATTTTCTATTTTAGGGGGAATGAATTATAGGGTTGCAAAATTTTCAGATACGAGAAATTATTATCAATTAAGCTTTAGTTTTTTAGCTAAATATCGATTTAAAAATAATTTCGCTATAGAAACTGGATTGGTTATATTGAAAAATAGGAGAGATGATTTGATTTTATCTGGATTATCAAATCAATCACTATTTCCAAGTTCTTCAGATTTAATGTTTCGATTTGATGATTTGATTTTAGCTTTACCCATTAAAGCAAGTTTTCAATTGTATCAAAAGAATAAATTTCAAGCTGAATTATTTGGAGGTTTTCAATTTCAACACATGACCAAAAATAGGGATGTAGCTTATGGATCAAATCCACCTACTAATGGCTTTATGTATTCCATTTCTAATGCTAATTATAATTATACTGCCGATAACAATAATTTCAGTAGCAAATTTAATGTTATGTCACAAATAGGTTTTAATTTATACTTTCAATCAAGTAAATTTTTTAAATACAGAATTTCACCTTTTTATCAATATTACACAAAAAAATGTGAACGCTTTTCATTTGTGACACAAGGAACTAAGCACTGGGTTGGATTTCAGTTAGGAATTGAATTTTAATTACTTTACGAGTACTGAATTAAAATAATTCCCTACATTAATTCAAATTATCCAACAACTTCTTTTTTGTTAGATGATGTATTTAAAAAAATCTAATGCGTTTACCCTATATTTTTGACTAATTTTACAACATGTCCAAAAAGAAAGTTTGTATAGTCGGTATGGGACCAGCTGGATTAATGGCGGGAACTGTTTTACTTGAACAAGGTTTTGAAGTTCATTTTTTTGACCATAAAAAAGCGGCTGGTAGAAAGTTTTTGGTGGCTGGTCATGGCGGTTTTAATTTAACGCATTCTGAACCGATTGAACAATTTTTGGAGAAATTCAATCATCCTTTTCTTCAATCTGCTTTTAGGCAATTTGATAATACTTCTTGGATTAATTTTTTAGAAAAAATAGGTATTCAAACATATATTGGTAGTTCTGGCAAGATTTTTCCAATAAAAGGAATAAAGCCAATTGAAGTACTTTCAGCGTGGATGAATCGCATAAAATCATTAGGGGGAAATCTCCATATTTCGCATAAATTTATTAATTTTAACGAAAAAGAAGCTGTTTTCAGCAAAAATAATTTAGAAATCAATCATTCTTTCGATTTTCTAATTTTAGCAATGGGAGGATCTTCTTGGAAAAAAACGGGTTCAACTGGTGAATGGAAATCAATTTTGGAGGAGAAAGGAAATATTTGTAAATTATTTGAAGCAAGTAATTCTGGATTTGAATAAGAGAATTGGGATGATTTTATATCGTTGGAAGGTCAAACAATTAAAAACATAGAAGTTACTTTCAATTCTACAAAAAGAATGGGTGATGTTGTTATTTCTAATTATGGTTTAGAAGGAGCACCTATTTATTTTCTCAACAAAGAATATAGAAAAGATAGAAATGGATTTTTCACGATTGATTTTAAACCAACAAAAATCCAAAAAGAAATAGAAGAAATTTTAAATCAATCAAAAAATAAAACAGATGGACTAAAAAAGTTGAATTTATCAAAAACAATGATTCAATTTATAAAACTCAAAACAACAAAAGAAGAATTTTCATCCTCTGAAATTTTAGCCAAAAAAATTAAAACAATGAAGTTTTATCCAATTTCACTTCGACCAATTGATGAAGTAATTTCTACAGTTGGAGGATTATCAATGGAATCTATTACTGAAAATTTTCAACTTACACATCATCAAAATATTTTTGCATGCGGTGAAATGTTAGATTGGGATGCTCCAACAGGTGGATATTTAATACAAGGCTGTGTGGCTTCTGGATTTGTAGTAGGAAATTCAATATCGAAAATGTAACGAATTAACTATCTATTCGTTTTAAAAAATTACCTTTTAACATATTTTATAAACCATTCTTAATCTATTTAAAATTTAATATAAAAAGATTATTATTTTTGAATCAATGAAACACATCTACATTCTAGCTCTTACTTTAATAAATATAGTATGTTTTGGACAAACAGAACCAACCGATTCTGTAATTGTTCGTAAAGAATATACAACCACTTTTGCTACATCAATTCCTAAAATAGACGGTGAATTGAATGATGATGCCTGGAAAAATGTTAAAATTATAAACGATTTTAATCAAGGTTTTCCAGTTTATGGAATAAAAACTAGTCAAAAAACCGAAGTGAAAATCATTTATGACAATACAGCTCTTTATATTTCAGCAAAATTATATGATAATCAACCGGATAGTATTGCTAAACAATTGGGATCTAGAGATAATGGATTAATTGCAGATCAATTTCGTCTTGTATTCGACACTTATAACACACAACAAGACGCCTTTGATTTTAATGTAACCGCTTCAGGAGTACAAAGTGATAGCCGTTTTTCAGATGGAAGTTTCAATGCAGTTTGGGAAAGTAAAACAAAAATAACAGCAGAAGGTTGGACAGTTGAAATCAAAATTCCTTATTCTGCTCTACGTTTTCCGGTTACAAATGAACATATTTGGGGATTTCAAATTACACGTAAAACAATTAGAAATGGTGAATTTGATCAATGGGCTTTAACACCAAGAGGAATTAATAATCCGCTAAAATATTGGGGAATTTTAAAAGGAATTAATAATATAAAAGCTCCTATCCGATTGTCTTTAACGCCATTTATTACAGGCGTTGCATCTCATTATCCTGCTAATATTGAAGGAGAAAGTAATTTCACTCAAAAAATTATTGGTGGAATGGATTTAAAATATGGACTCAATGAATCTTATACGCTAGATGTAAGTCTTCTACCCGATTTTTCCCAAGTTCAAAGTGACAATTTAGTGAAAAATCTAGGATCTTTAGAACAAACTTATGAAGAACAAAGACCTTTTTTTCAAGAAAATACAGATTTATTCAATAAAGGGGATTTGTTTTATTCAAGAAGAATTGGAAGAAAACCAACAAATTATTATTCAGTTTATGATCAATTAAACCCTGGAGAATCTGTTATTATAAATCCAACAAACGCAAAATTATTAAACATAGCTAAAATATCAGGTAGATCAAAAAAAGGATTGGGATTAGGTCTAATGAATGCTGTTTTAGACAATACCTATGCAATTGTTCGAGATTCTTTGGGAAATGACAGAAAAGTATTAACAGAACCATTTTCTAACTATAATATCGCTGTAATTGATCAACAATTGAAAAACAGTTCAAATGTATATCTAATCAATTCAAATGTAACAAGAAATCAAGGATATCAAATTTCAAATGTTACTGGTTTAGGAGGTAGAATAAATAATAAAAACAACACCTATATGTTATATGGTGATGGCGCTTTTACAAATGTATATAATGCTGATTCGAATAATGTGTATAAAAATAATTCTGGACATTCGTATGTTCTTGGATTTGCTAAGAGCAGTGGTAAATTTACTTACGATCTTTTTTCAAACGGTGTTAGTCCAACCTTTAATAACAATGACATGGGTGTCACAAGAGAACGGAATTATTTAGTGAATAATATCAATTTGAACTTCAATCAATACGAACCATTTGGGAGATTCATTAACGCAAATATTAATTTAAATATTTCTCACCAAATTAATTATACAACACACACTTTAAACCAAATTAACTTTGGGGCAGATGTTTCAGGAACCTTTAAAAGTTTTGTCGGTTTATCATATTCATTTAATACATCGCCATTAGGAGAAGTTGATTACTATGAACCTAGAACCAATGGTCGTTATTTCAGAAGAACTCCCAACATATTTAATAGAATTTCATTTGAATCTGACTATCGAAAAAAACTGAGGGTTTTTATTAACGCATTTGGAGGTTCAACTGCTTTGGTTTCACAATCTATTGGGTACAATCCTTTTTTTGGATTTGATATTGGGCCAAGTGTAAGGGCGAATGACAAACTAACATTTAGATTTACAGGTTCTTATTTCGAAGATGATAAAGACAGAGGTTTTGTTGCAGATGATCTATCAAATGGAGACATTATTTTTGGAGTTCGGTATATAAAAAACATATCGTATGATTTCACAGTGCAATATACTTTCAAAAATAATTTATCATTAAGCATAATTGGGAGACATTATTGGGTGCGTGGTAAATACGTATCGTTTCATAATTTATCGGAAGATGGCTTTTTACTAGATGAAACGTTGTACAATGAAAACCATGATTTTAGCTTCAATGCTTTTAATGTAAATATGCTATTTCAATGGCAGTTTGCACCAGGTAGTTTTGCAACTTTATCTTGGAAAAACACAATCAATAGCGATAGTCAAGTTATCATTAATCATTTTGGTAAAAATTTAGAAGGAACTCTTTCTTCCGATCAATTGAATACAATTTCATTGAGAGTTCTCTATTATTTTGATTTTTTATACTTACGCAAGAAAAAGTTAGCTAAAGTTATTTGATGAAAAAGTAATTTTTCCTTTTTCGACTAACAAATGTTTATTTGAAGTTTGATCCCTGATTATAGCATCTTAAGGTAATCATGTACTTATTAAAACCAAAAAAGACCTACATTTCTGTAAGTCTTTTTGCTCCCTCTCCTGGGCTCGAACCAGGGACCCTCTGATTAACAGATAGGTGAATTTTCAATTAAAATAATTTAAAACAGTTATAAACACCCTATTAATAGGGTGTTTTAAAAAGTAAATTTTGCCATTTCAATATTTTTCAGCATATTTGAATAGTTAAAGCACGCAAAAAAGCACGCAATTTTATGGCAAAAGTAGCAGTTAAATTAGATAAAAGAGATAATTGTAAAAAACCTGATGGGACATATCCTTTGGTTTTGGTTCTCTCTCATGAATCAAAAACAAGAACTATTTCTCTTAAATATTATTTTTTACCTGAGCAATGGGATAATGAAAAATGTGAACCAATTGATTATTCCAATTCAAAACATATAGGAGCAAAGATTAGATCATATCTTTCTAAAGCTGAAATGTTATTGGTGGAGAAAAAGCTTGAATTAGATTCAATGCCTATTTCAGAATTGAAAATATATATTCAGGGAGAAATTTTTTCTACTAATTCTACACCAGTTCGTGTAAAGGAAAATTTTATTCGCAGAAATATTCACTCTGAATCACTAGTAGATTATGGAAAAGTGAAAATGTCAAGATTAAGAGTGGCAAAAAAGCAAGGAAATGCAAATGCTATCCGTGATGCTTTTGCCTCTTTAAAAAAGTTTACGAATAGAGAGGAAATCTATTTTTCCGATATTGATCAGAATTTTTTAAAAGATTATGTTGCATTTTGTACAGCACGTGGTAATAAACCAAATACAGTTCGAGCATACCTTAGTCAAATAAAGGCTCTTTTCAATGAGGCTTTTGAAGATGAATCAATGAATATAAACTCGTTTCCAAAATTTAAAATTCCAAAGGCAATAAAGACTAAGAAGCGATCTTTACGAATGGATGACATTACGGAAATTCGAAAATTGGAATTGAAACCAAAGTTTGCCTTATGGAATGCTAGAAATTATTTTTTATTTATGTTCAATATTATGGGACTGAATTTCATTGATCTTGCAAAATTGAAAAAAGATCAGATTATTCAAGCAAAATATGATAAAGATAAACAGTTGATTGAGGGGCGAATTGTTTACAGCCGAAGCAAAACCAAAGGTGAATTTTCTGTAAAACTTACTGCGGAATCTATTGAAATTTTAAATTTCTATAACATTGGTGAAAAATTAAATGCAGATTTTATTTTTCCAATGGGGTTTGAAGATTCAGAGCAGGGGAGGAAGAGATACGAACAGCAACGGAAAAGAGTAAATCGTAAACTTCGTGATGTCGCAAAAATGGCAGGAATTTCTGAAGATATTACTACTTATTATGCCCGTCATTCATGGGCGACAATCGCCAAACGGAAATTAGTGCCAATATCTGTTATTTCTGAAGGTTTAGGACATGCTGATTTAAAAACAACTCAAATTTATCTTGGTTCTTTTGATGATGATGTTTTGGATCAGGCTAATGAGGATATTGTTGGGTAAAGTTAAAATATTATTGTTTATTATTTAAATATTTGTGTATTTATAACAAGCCTTTTTCTAGAACTTAACATTTAATTTTATAATAACTTTCTTTGAAATTTTCCTGTGCTTTTATTAATGTAGACCTGTATTTTAATAAAATCTACTAAATATTCATTTCCTCCTTTTTTTTCATTTTTTTGAAAATCACCCATTGAATTAAGTAACTTAGATCTTTCAATATCATTAAGAATAAGTTCATCACCAATAAATTGGATATCTGAATAATATTGTCCTTTTGATAATCGAGAACCTCTATTAATATATTGGTTCCAAATGATTTTATTTTCAGAAATTTTTGTAATTATTACATCATCATAAGTTCTACCAACTTCGCTATGATAGTGAGTTGAATATGATAAGATATAGACCGTATTATTATTTTCATAAAGAATATTGTCAATCCAAAAACTACTTTTTTGACTATAACTTAATTCTTTTGAATCTTCATTTTCTTTCGTCATTAATTCTAATGGAATTAATTTACTATCTAACTCTTTTATACCAGAATTATCACTATTAAATTCGTAAAGTTTTCCTATATAACTATCACGATTGAGAGAATAAATGAGTGTTTTATTGTTTAAAGTTAAATAGGTTAAGGGATAAAATTCAGATGAATTTATAGTAATTTCATTTAATTGGTCACTCGTGTTTGAAATTATTTTTATTTTTATTTTTTTATCATTTTCATCAAAAAACAAATAATCAAAAACTATATTATTTTTCAACTTTGTTTCATTTATTGTAAAGATTTTGTTTTTCTTCGTAAAAGAATACTTTTTAGAAGAAATAACTGTAAAATCATTAAAATTTAACAAATGAATTTCAAAATTCGTATAATAGAGTTGAGATTTTATAGAACTGGTTAAAACATAACAATCGTCTAATTGATAAAAATTAAACCCATTGCTTTTTTCACCTTGAAATATTGTGCTTACATTTTTAAATTTTAAATTTTCTAATTTATCAAAATAATAAAATGACTCTTTTCCATTATTTTCAGATCGAATTCTAAAAATATCATCTTGCTTTTTCACATAGGATGCATCATAATTATTATAGATTTCTTGATGAGATAATTCTAATTTATCAAATAAGAATTGACCATTGTTTACGTTGTATTTTGCAACATACATAACCAATTTTATTAATAAATTTTCTGTGATATCAGCAGTAATTATAATTGTAACTGAATCAATTCGATTCAAATGTTTAATAGTTGTTATTCCATAATCTTTGATAAATTTATTGTCATCAAATTTTTGTGAATAGGATTTGAAAGATTGTATTAATATTACTAAGAGGATTAAATTTTTTATCATTTTTTCTGGATATATATTTTATAAATATAATACTATATTATAGATTTTTATAAATCTCTATTACCGAACTAAAGTTAAACCCCTATTTTTTTAATCCACTAAACGAGTTAAATATAAAATAACATCCTAATCTCGTTCCAACTATTAACCGGAATCACCTGGTTGTTGTACACCAGAACTTAACTGATCAGTCCACAGAAAAACTCCAGATTCTCTAGCCTTAGTGTAATAGTAATCTATTTTAAGTTTTATTCAAAGTAATTTTTCAATTGATTCGAACAAATCTTTTCTTTCAGATTTTTTATCTGTTATAATATTTAAGAGTTCTAAATCTTTCTCATAATCATATATAAATATTCCTAAATAACCCGAACTCCAAAAACTGATACTTATCCCAAGTCTATTAGACTCGCATCTTACCTCATCTAAATCTCCTAGATCCCCATTTTCGAAGCTCAAATATTCAATTGAAAACCCAATTAATTTTGGTGAAAAAGATATTTTGAACCAATTTAAATCATACATACGACTATTCCATTTCTAAATAAATTTGTTTAACTAATAGCGATTGTATCGTTTTTATTAAAGTAAAGAATTATCCAATATAAACTGGAATGAATTGGTCAGTATGACCAAAATCTCCAGTATGAATACATATCAAAAATTCTATTTCATTTTTTGGTAAATATTTATATACTCAAATATCTACTTTATTCCCATAATTTGCAATCTTCCTTTTTAACCAAATAATTAATTCCATTTATTTTAAATTTAAAATATTCATTCATCTCACCTGTAGACCTAATCATCATTCCTACATAAAATTGAATATTTTTTGCTAATGACAAATTTTCATTATAAATAATAGGTTTATTTTTTATAACGATAACAAAATTATCAGAAGTAGTTTCAACAAAAGGTAATTCTAATGTTTCGAAAAAGGGTACAAATCTAGAACATGTACCACCACCTTCTTTCATAAGTATAATAGATTCACTAAATTTAATATCACCTGATTGTAAATATGTTGTGTCGTCAAATTCATAAGAATTATTCAATTCATCATAAGTTCCATATAAAATAGATCTCCATCCTTCTTTATTTTCATTACTTACCTCAAAATAAGTGTTACAATAATTTTCATTTTTAAAATTTCCATATTCATAGTAGCCCTTTATTTTTCCTACGGCATTTTTTTTTAGATATAAACAGCCTATATCTGAAAAAATAAACGTTTTACCCATAGTAATTAATAAAGAAGAATCTTTTTTTACAATAGTGTCTTTTATTTGTAAATAATTTCTTTTTGGTTTAATCGATATATCCGCAGAACAAGATCCTGAGATTAATACCGTTAAAACAAATAAAAACAATAACGAAGTTTTTTTAAATCTTTCATAATTTACCGTAACAAAGTTAAAAAGCCATTTTTTTGTTCATTATGACCATTTAAATTTGTATAATTTACAACCCAAAAATAACTTCCATTACTGCAATTTTCACCATTAAATGTTCCATCCCATTGCTCTTTCAAACTAGAACTATTATAAACTAATTGTCCCCATCTATTAAGAATAGAATAACTTCCTTTATCAATGCCTTCGAACTTTATTGGTTTAAAACAATCATTTAAACCATCATTATTTGGCGAGAAAACATTTGGCATTTCAACAATAACGTCCTTGAGAGGTTGTTGAATTAAAACCAAATCATCTATGAAATAATAGGCATTATAAGGTTCCGAAGATGGTTGATGGACTATTAATGAAGTAGATGAATTAGAATAAAAATTACCTATCGTTAAAAACTGATATGCAGAATCTGCTACAAATTCGAATTTAATTTCACGCCAGGTTGTTTCCCAAATTTCTCCTTCAATTTCCAATTGTGGAGTTACATTCAATTCATAATATGTAGGTGAATATAAAAATGTAGTTGAAAAAGCAAAGCCAAAATGATCACTTTGAGAACCACAAACCTGATCCGAGATTCCACTTGTGATATTTAAAGAAAGAGTATATGTATACCCTATTTTCATTGGTGCTTTCAATTGAGCTTGAATGTACTCTCGATATTCATCAACATAGGAGGTTAAAATAATACCTGCTACAGCATTTCCAGAATACGGATTTAAAGTTGCAATTACTGAATTTGGTAACTGTGAGTTTCCAGTAGCACTGGTATGAAAATAATCTGGCGAGGAGAGATTTGGATTCGACCAAAAAAGACATTTTGAAAATTCACCAATATTAACTGGTAAACTAGAATTCAATTCAAAATCTCCATTGAATATTAAATTTTGTGAAATTGAATGTCTTGAATAAAACAACAAAAATAAAATTATGATATTTAGAATTTTCATAGTTTGAAAGAATACTCAAAGTTAATATAGACGTTCTCTAAAATTAAATAGGGTTATATTCTTATTGAAATTGACAAATCCCATGTTTTATATATGGATAATTAGTTTTATTTTATAATAATTTTCTTTGAAATTCACCTGTTTGCTTATTTATAATATATTTCAAATCTAAAAATTTCGGAAGTAAAACATATGTATCAATACCTTGGATATATCTTCCCTTTTCATCAAAAAATAAATCTCGTTCTTTATCTGTGATTTCTAAATTTTCTAGGGTTACAACAGATGAGAAATGAAGGAAGTGGTCATTTCTAGACGATCTTTTGATAAATTGATTCCAAATTATTTGGTTTCCACTTATTTTTGTAATTAATAAATTATCATATAATGTTCCATATTGGGAAGTTAGAGTGCTAGAAGTTGAAATCAAATAAATAGCCTTCTCATCTTTTATGTCATAATAAGTAGTGAAATTTAGTTTTGATAACTTTTCAATAACATCATCATCCTTTTTAAAGTCCTTTTTTAAATTTACATTATTGATATTCATTTGATTTTGAAATTCAAACGTATTACTTATTGAATTTAATTTATAAATAGCAGTAGTCCAAACATAATTTTCTATAAAAATGACATAAGAAAAAATCTCATTAGTATTTTTAAAAAAGGACACAGTGTTGATGAAATTTGTCTTATCGCTATCAATCTTAATTTGGTGTAATTTAAAATTCTCTAAAGCAATAATGTTAAAAACTAGTTTACCTTTTGTTTTATCGAAATTTTTATATGTTATAAAGCTAGTGCTATCAATTTTATCAAAGTTGAAACTAGTAATCGACAAGCAATATTCTAAAGGAATATCTATTTGTGAAGTTGATATGAAAGTAAAATCATTTCGTTTAAAAAAAGTGTATTTTATTTTAGAAACATATTGAATGTTTCCTTCTTTAATAATATTTCTCATTAAGATAACATTGCTATCAATTTCAAACGAGGGCATATCGTTGTATCCGTCTGCTATCAATCCACTATAAAAAGAAGTACTTGTCTCAATGAATTTTTTATTCTCAAATTTATCAAGAAAATAATGCATTTCCTTTTTTATTTTTTCGGATCTTAATCTAAATGTTCCTCCATCTATTTTATAAGTGGGTTGATAAATTTGAAGTGCGATTCTTCTATTATTTTGAGAAAAATAATGAGTGGAAATGGTAAAAATAAAAATTAGAGTTATTATTTTTTTCATATGTTGTACAAGTTTAATATGTTATCCAGAAAATATTAAAATTTGGAAATTCCGATCATACTGATCAGGTCATTCCGGTTTTTTATTTCCTAACAAACAGTTTAATTATATCAAATTTAATCTTTTTTGTAAAAAGTAAAATACCTGGTCAATTTTTTCCGGAATTAGGTGGTCAACGTGTCTGGAATCTCCACATGTTCTAGCAAGGAGTAGGGTTGCGACGACGTCTTTGGTTGTAGCCCTTCAGCGGAAACCAAAGCTTTTAAACCATTTATACAACTTCCTTTTTTATTTCAAATTTAAATAGTTTCGTTTAACTATTATTAAAAGCTACATTCTGGAACATTACCATGTAACTTTCTTATATTCACCATTTGCCCATTTATCAGAATCGATTCCCGCTTTTTTACAAATATCTTCAAAATTACCAAAATGCAGAAAAGACTTAACAGTATTTGAATATTGATACCAAAGACATTCTCCTTGTAAAGAATAAAATGCAAAAAATTCAGGACATGCATTACAATGACCAGATCCTTTTACACAAAACAGACTATAATTTGCACCTTCAATAACACCTAATTCATATATAAAATTTTCTAAAACTGATATACTCTCATTATCATCTGTTTTTTGAGAAATAAATGGGACTGGTGATATCTTATTACCTATTTTTAAATCATTTTTATAAAAAATCATCTTTTGATAAACAATCAATTTATCCGTCACATTAGACTGCCCTTCCAACATTTTTTTTGAAGTATCAATAACTGACTGTAATTCAAACTTGTATACCCCATACCTTAAAAATATTTTAGACGTATCATATGATGTCTTTGGAATCGTTAAAGAATCCTTCAAATTCAATTGATTATCGAGAGAATCAACATTAAGCACGTCTTTTTTAGATATATCAGGCTTATCACTGTCTATGCTACATGCACATATGAAAGAGACAAAAGTTATGTAAAAAACTATTTTCATTTTGTATAAATATTTATTATTTTTTGTAATTCAATATTAGAAATGGCCATCATCGATTTACCACTTAACTCATTTGCCAATGCTTTATTAAATTCTTCTATTGCTCCCGACATTTTTTGTGTTGGTTGCCCGTAGGGAGATTCTGGTAAACTAGCCCATTCTGAATTACATTTTCTAACTGCTTTTTCAATTTCACCAGCTAGTATTAATTTGATTGCATGTCTATTATCAAGTAAATAAACCGCAAATTTATCTTGTGATGTAGGAGAAAAATCATTTATACTTAATTTGACTTTCGCCTTCTCCGAATTAGCACTAGTCCAAGTATATCCCATAATTTGATAAGCTCCAGCAGCACTTGAAGCATAAGCCCCACTACGAATCACAGTTTTGGGATGATCTTCAAAACTAGCAAAAGTCCCATGGCCAAATCTTGTGCTATAACCCCGATCTCCATAAGTACCTTCTCCTTTTCTTATCATCGTTAAAAAAGCCTTAACTTGTAGTATGTCAATATCCCACATTTCTACTAATGTTGTATTAGTAGAAATATATGGCTGATATCCATCCGAAACACCATAATATGTATGAGTCAGAGAATATGAATTTATACTATTAGAAATTGAGGAGGAAGTCCAAGCCTCAGCAACAGTTCCGTTTTTAGGTGTATAGCCGAAAGTTTTCTTAATATCACTAGAATTAATATTTAAGTCAGAAACATCGTTTGATTGTTTTAATTCCTCAAAGCTACTATAGTTTTTTCCTTTATAACTCCATTGTTCAGTTTCATCATAACCTTCCCATTTATAACTATGAACATCAGACTCCCAACCTTCACAAGTAATATCCAGTTTATTTCCATCCTTATCATAAGGTGCCCATTCAAGACCTTCTAATTCAACACCGTCAATAACCCTATTTTCACTAAACGCATACGGGCTATTCCACGGGTATCTTGAAGCTAACGGATCAATCGCAAAGAATCTCCCAATTCTAGGGTCGTGCATACGATATTCATAGTTAACAGAATTCCCATCCCCTTTAATCTCATCATCCAAAAGTTGCCCTTGGAATCCGAACTTGTAACGTTCCGTATTTTCAGTTCCATGTCTCATATCTAATTCAACACCGAACGGGGAGTAATCTGTAAATTGTACTATATCAGCCGTATACAGATCATATATCTCATCTGGAGTATCGTTCAACTTAGTACCAAAAGCATAGTCATAAGTACCATCGTCAATACCTATTTTCCTATCCGTAACAACAGCCAATACATTGCCTAAATGGTTGACTAATTCATAATTCTTGTCACCCACTTTTCGATTAGTATTATCATATGTCGAGTAAAACGTTCCTGCTCCTTCTCCCGGTGTACTGTATACCAATAACCCATTTGCATCTTCTCCAGTCTCTAAATTAAAATTACTTGTACTTACATAATAAACACGTTTGGCTAATAGAATATTCTCTGATTCTATTCCTAATCTACTGCTACCAAATATTTGATGATCCAAAAGTGAAATATTGTCTTCCATTCTATTTGCAATTCCTTCAGAACCGCCATTTGATGTTTGAATTCTTTCATAAGTAGCCATAACATTGCCTTGTGCATCATGACTATAATACGTATAAGTAATGTCGTTATGAGTTGAATTATTGTAAACCATTTTTGCAATTCGAACATCCATTGGATCATAAATAAACTGTAAATCTTTCTTACTACTCGTTGATGTAAATTTGATTTTCTTTACCTTACCTGTGACTGTCCATTCAATTTTTTCTATATCCTCATCTAAATCTTTGATTAATTGACCTGAAGCATCGTATTGGTAATTATTCATTACTTGTCCACTTTCAATATCTGTTGTGTAATTCATTGAAAGAGCATCTAATGGATCAGTTTGAGGATCTGAAATTACGTCACTAACACTCGCTAAACGGTTACCATTAATTGGGTTGGTGTTAATTCCAGTTCCAACTACATTGTCATTGTAATAATTATACGTAAAATCATCCATTTCCAATGCCCCAACTAAACCATGAGCATTAATCCCACTTCCATTTCTTTTTAAAGTCTTGATATTTCCATTTTTATCATAACTATATTCTTCTTTGTAAGCACCCCCATTGTGAAGTGTTGCTCCTGAAAAATTATTATTGGCTTGAAGATTCATATCAGAAGGTAGAGATGCAGTTGAAAAAACATCCATTCCTTTTATTCTCTGTAATTGATCATATCTGTAATTATTGCCTAAAACATCCAATATTGATTCATCTGTTTTACGTATAGCCGTTACCATATGCGTAATGTTACCATTGTACAAACTTCCAAAAAGTTGCGGTTGAAGCCCAGCAGTTTGATAAGTTGTATTATTTGCTTGTATCAATGCATTCGTCTGGGCAAATGCCTGAATATTACCTATTGAGGTATAATCGCCTTGGTAGTAATTCAAATTAAACCCATGAGCATCTACTCCAAAAAACTGATTGTCTGTGGAACTCAAACCATCTTTCCCTATGTCTCTTGTCATATCTAAAGTAGAACTATTTACCCCTTTCAACCAGCCCTGAAAATTATATGCATAATCCGTTCCTTGAACTTTATCATGTCCTAGTTCTCTTCTTGCCAATGCTCCATGTAAATAATAAAAATATTTGGCATCCATTTCCCAAACATCACCATTGTGAGATGTAAAAGCTCTGATGAGTCTGTTGTTGGCATCGTAATCATATTCATGATTGAACTCATCAAGCTTATTTCGTTGATACGTTACTCGGTTAACGTTTCCTGAAATCAGATCATACTCATATTCTACTTTTTTGTTCTGATTTCCAGTTCCAACCAATTGAAAATTGGTATTCACTATTTCTTTTACATTTTTATGAGCATCATAACTGTATGATATTACACTAGATGTATATGTTTTGGTCACATCATCCACAATTTGATAATGAGCTATTGCTCCAATCGCATTTCGAAGATTTTGCTGCCCTGATGTAAATTCTGGAGCAATTGTAGCCGTAACCCAAGTTGTATTTGGGAAAACATCTTCATAAAAAGTTTGTGTATAATCCAATCTCTCAATTGAACTTGGAAATGTATTATCGTCAATCACATCATATAAGTTCACGAAACCAGCTGGTGGAGCTAATGGATGAGGAACTGCCATTACATTTTCAGCTTCTCCAGCTTCGATTACTCTACCTAAATCATCGTATTTTGAATAAGAAGCTTTATGTTCTTCTCTTTGACGTGCATTCTGTGAATAACGAACTCTATATAATTTATCTAAATAGAAATTGGATTGTCCACCGTCAGGAGTAAATTGACCAATTAAGGAATTTAGACCGTTATATGTATAACGGGTTTCAAAGTTATGGTCAGGTAATGTGGAGGTAGGTGTTAATGCATCCACTTCTGCTTGAGTTAACACATCCACACCTTGTGGTGGAACGGTTTGAACCAAATTTCCTGCTAAATCATAATAATACAAAGTGTAATGATATTCTTTGAGCATATACGTCATTCTAAAATTTTCTTTAGCCTTAGTAATACACAATTTTAAAGATTCTAAAAATTGATTTTCTAAATCTAATAAGAAAGCATCATAATACCATTTAGCATCTATTCTTGCTTGCTCTAATTTTGCTGCAATACAATCATCAACTCCATCTGGAACCTCAATAACAGCACTAGAGAAATCTGGAATCGTATGGTGAAGATTGTAAGTATTGGTTTGGTGTTCAACATGTGTTTCATACTGAATTCCATGACAATTTATATGTTCATAGGTCACATTGTGATCAAAATTGAAGCCAGGAATGGCATGATTTAATGTTATCCCAAAATTAAAAGGAGAAATAGTACTTATTAAAACGCCTATTGGAGTAGTTGTTAATGTCGCTCCAATTACTGGATTCAATGACCCTGTTGTTCCTAAGAAGGATATTGGATCCAATTTACCATGAATATCACAAAGTTTGGCATTTTTAATAGTCCACTCCAATTCTTTTAGTTCCCATGTGGACAAACCAAATAGCAATGGATAAATATGTTTTCTTCTATCAATACTAATTACACCTGTCATCCCATCGGGTAAAGTATATGATTGATTTATTTGGTAAACTTCTACTCTTTCTATAACAGTATATTTAAGGATTCCTGTTCCTTTATGCTCAATTACTGAAGTTGGTGAACCTAAAGCATTAATTGCATTAAATCCATCATTGATTAATACTTGCATTGAAGAGGCGATTTGAGCCTCACTTACATTATTAAATAACGCTTCTGTTACATAACTCGATGTTGATGATGTAAAAGATTGGTTGATTTCTAATTGAGATGGAGGTCCACTTACTTCGTATGAGAAAGGCATCGTGAATGTACATCCTGTAATATTGTTTAAATTTGAAAGAATTGCATTGATTTGATTATATTCAGATTCTCCAGTAATATTAGGACCATCAGTACCACTTATTGGTTGATAAAACTGACTCCAAGGATTTGAATCACATGTTTTCATTAAAAATGCATAAAACAATTCTGCTAATGAACTTGAAGTTCCATTGGTATAGGCATTATCTAAATCAGTATCTGAAAAAGTATTTATATATTCAGAAGTACACGCTATAGGTCCGTCAAAAGGGCCTCCACAATCTAGTACTAATTCTACCAATCCAAGCGTTCTTTTACATTCGTCTGAAAGTTCATCCAACCATTTCACTGTTGTATTATACGCCCTATCTTCACATGGCAAGATTGATGCATCCACCACGTGTAACAAAAGATCTATCTCTGATGCCATATTCGTAGACGTTTCATCCCCTTTCATAATCTCTACGCCATCATGAAAATATTCACAATGAATAGCGGCTTTGTATTGAGCAATAATGTCTTCTTTTAGTTGATCATACAATGCTTTATACGTTATTATTTTTAATTGATCTACTGTTTCAGGAACTCCTGGAGAGACCGGAACCGTTGTTGGATTTGAAGGGTCTTGTAATAAACGCCATACATAAGCCTCAACATACGTTTTTAAATCATATACTCCTGAACTTGGTAAATGTGATGCTAATTCAGCTAAAGAAGCACCTGTTAAAGGATAATATTGAGAATAATTACTTATTCTAAGCTGAAGTGTTGGAATTAAATCTGGATCATAGGTATTAAACACCGAAGTAATAAATGGATCTTGAGAAATCGTTCCTACTACTGGTGCTAATACATCTAAAGTTGTATTGAATGGTTGATTAAACAAAGATGAACTTGGATTCCAAGTCGAAGCTCGCATTTTCACTGCTAGTTTCATAGAATAATCCATTGACTCTGACCATTCATAACAGGACAACAAATGGCATGCTTCTCTATGATAAGACACTAAATTAGTTGCGATTTCTTTATCTTCATCCCATAAACTTGGTGTCGATTTTAATTCATCGATTGGATAAGTTCTTGTACTTGTTGTTATTTCTGTAATACCATCGTCAGTTAATTTCTGCCAGAATACACTTGATGGATCATCGTAAAATACACCTCCAGGAGAAATTTGTTTTTCCATTGCTTTTTTAAGAGAAGCACATAAATCACTTTTTCCAGGCTCATCTTGTGCCAATAATCCTAAATCAATGTCTTCAATTGCTTCATTGATATCGCATTCTTTTGAAGTACATGTAGCAATATAGTTATCCTTGAAAGCTTGAGTTTGTGAATCCCAAGCCGCTAAAGCCTCTGTTCTAGTGTGAGAAACAAAACCTGATTTAAGTAAAAAATCACTATTGGTTGCTTCTTCTGTACGAGGATGCATATAATTTTGATACCATTGCTCGATACAATAATCTTCACAATTATCATAACAACTGGAAAGATCTACATTTTCTAGGTAATTATTTGTGAAATCTTCTAAGCTTATGACTGGGCTTGGATGAGCTACACTACCTGCTAATTGTACATCAAAGGCATGTTGCATTCTTTCAACATCAACCTTCAACGTTTTGATAATTCTATATTCACCAATATTTACGAGTGTCAAAGTTATTTCATCTATCGAACGAGAAATCGCTGTGCCTGGACAAAAATCTGGGTTATTGTTGCTGTTGTAAAATTCGTATGTATATGGAGAAAATCCCATTGAAACTCCATTTTGATCCTTCACCTCTATGGTTAAATCATATCGGCAAGTGGAACACAAAGAGCCAACCGTTAACACTTGACCTGCAACATTTACGGTTTGCGTATTAATTTCATTTACAGCCCCTTCAATATCATAATTTAAGGTTATTATATTGTTTTCAATTGTATTTAAAAAAGTATGTTCTGATTTTAATGTCAATGGATCAATTGCATTGTTATTATCATTCAGCGAAGTTTCTACAGCAACTGGATTTTGATCTTCTAAAGCAATTAAGTTCAAAGGCGCTTCTCCCGATAATCCTGTAGCAATTACGTGTCCTCGCTTATCATAATAGGTAACACTGTACTGACCATTGGCATCTCTAACCATGTCTTTACGGTATCCTTCCATATGTTCTTTTAACACATCGACACCATCAACATAATAACTAACATTGTTTCCAAATAAGCGTTTTAACTCAGTTGATGTAGGTGATCCATAAAAAGTTTGCACTGCATGATTTCCATTCGCTTGAAATTCGGAGCCGATTCCACCAACTCGTTCAATTCTACCTGATCCATCGTTGCGATAAAGTGTCTGGCTATAAACATAACCTTGCGCATCAGGAATTGCTGCTCTAAACAAATCATCTGTAAATTGATTATTAGCACTAAAATACTGAGCGGCTCCAGATTCACCTGTTGTTGGTGACAACAATGGTAAAGGATTAGTAATATCAATATCTTCTTCCTCAAAAGTAGTTCCATCAAAGGCTAAATTAAAATTATTGTGATAACCTAACTTTCGACCATGAATCGGCGCTGGTATAATACTAATAGTTTGTCTACCTTCATTATCAAATTTGGATTCACTTATCAGGGTCACATTGTCAGACGTATTATATGTTATACCTTGTCTTGCTTTATTTCCGCCATCATAAATAGAAACACTGCTTACATTCTTTCCTCCTTCAGCATAAGCTACACCATATATCCAATTTTTTTCATTTTCAAATGCTTCAGTAAAACTAATTTCGTGATAAACAATATTACTTAAATGTATATTACCAGCTAAATAAGCCGAAGAAGACTTGAAATAAGTCCATTCTCCTGTTTTTATATCATCACTTACCCCTTGAAAATTTGAAAAAGTAGATACTGCTCTAATTCGAAAATATAAACGTCCCGTTGTATAGGTTTTGTCCAATTGATAATGTGTACCTCGAACACGTACTCTTGAGCCCTCTTTTTTCTCAAACGGCATAGCATAACCGCCATTCTGTAATTGAGCACCATCTGCAAAAATGGCATTTAAATCAGTATATTCTTGTGATAATTTATCAATAAAAACCCATTCTAAATCATACTCTTCAGCACCTTCTAAATAGCTCCAATTCATTCGATAAGTTGATGGATTGAAGTTCATATTTACCAACTCGATACTTGGTGCTTCCACTCCAAATTGATAAATTAATTCGTTTCGTAATTCTAGTCGAAAGTCGATATCAATAGGGATATTGGTCCCTGTACCTAAATTAGAGTTATCTTCAATCACCCATGTACTTCCTACTTTATATTCTGCTAGTACATTTGTTACCACTAAAGAATATCCAATGTTCATAGAATTTACTCCTATCTTCTCATAATCAGAATAAATATGCTCGCCCGAAGAAGAGGAAGTTGTTTTATCATTGAGGATGTTTAATTCACTATGTTTTAAAACATTATTTTGGTCATAATAATCAAATTGAATCTTTACCCTCCACGATTCATAATTGTGTAAATCAGATTGAGATTTTCGCGTATATTCCAAAAAAACCAATCCTTCATGTTTCGAATAATCACGTACATCTTGACCAATCCTATATTGATTATAGATCTCAAAATTTGGATCTAAAAGAACTTCAGACAAGGGACTACGTTTACTCCATGCACCTTCTCCACAAAAGGAAGAAAACGAAACAAGGAAAATAATCAGGAAGGAAAGAAATTGTTTCATTGAACTATTAATTTATATGTATTAAATCTTTTTGATAATGTATATTGCTTATTTTCAAGTGTAAAGTAATTTTTAGAGTCAAAATAAGTAGCAGAAAATGAAGGAGAATAATCAAATTTTTCATATACTAAAACACAATATTGTCCTTTAGTTGTACCTGAATCGGCGTATTCATAATCTACTCTCTTAATTTTTTCTTCTTTTGTATCCAACACTACTTCACACTCTTTATATCCTTCTATATTTTTAATGGAATATGTTTTGATTCCATTTACATTTGATAACAATGTATAAATTGGCTTTTTAACGGCTGTTTCATCTACTTCCATCAATTTTTTAATTTCTTTCAAATTGATATCTGAAAAATCAACATTTGTTTTTGAAACAGGATGAATAAACACTTGATTTTCTTCATGATCAACTTGAACTTCGTGTTGAGCAGAAGTGTACATTTCCATTTCACCCAATTTGGTAATAGTACCGTATGTAGAAAAATCAACGGTTGAAACAGTTGAATATTGAACCGCACCACCTTTTTTATTATACAAAGAAACTTTTACAGAAATAGAAATAGCTTTAGAAGCTTCTATTTTTGATATTATAGCTTTCATGTCCTTTTCGAATTCTTGAGCTAGAATTGAAAAAGACAAAGTAAAAGTTATAATAAAAATCAAGTATTTCGTCATCTTAGTTACTTAATTTGATTTTCTAATAAAATTCCATTGGGATCCTCTGGATAAATTTCAGTTTTTGGCTCAGAAACGTGTCCACGTGATTCAGTAATGGTAAAAATTCCCTTTTCTGTTTCTTGTTTTTTGATTGTTAAATTCCCTTCTTCATCATAGAAGAAAAAAGTAGCATAATTATCAACATTCAAAGAAGCTTTTAGCCAATATTTTACAGGATCATATACATACGTAGTTATTCCTCCCGTTTTTGGAGAATAACGAATGTCGTCTACATACATACTTGTAGTTCCAGGGTTAAACTGAAAAGCAACTATAGAATTATCATCAGTACTAGTAAATTCCAAATCTATTTTTTGCCATCCTTCAATTACTTTACCATAGGTAATCGTATATCCTGAAAAAGGAGTAAAACTAGATCCTGACATATATCCAGGAATAACCAAATTAACTCCTGTAACAGGTCTGAAAGTTGCAACTTTATTCTTATCACGAGAAACCCAAACAGAAGTAATGTACTTCTTATTTTTAATGGCTTTCAACATAGGTTGATCAAAAACAACCGTTGATTTTACTTCCATTGATTTTTTACCAGTATGTGCTTTTTTATTGGATATTTTCACGATGGAATTATTATCGTTTTGTTGCACTGATCGCTTATCATACATTGTTATTTTACCATGCAAAATAGAATTATTTGGCATTGCAAACGTTGCTTCATTAAAACAATGTGCATACGGTTTAATTTTAACATCAATAAAATCACCACCACTATTAAATACAGCTTCAGTACAACTTCCGTTTAAGAAATAACTTTCATTACCTTTAATAGAAACTGGTGATTTTTCACTTGTCAAGGATAATCCAAGAGTTGATTTGATGTCTAATAAATCCTGACCTCCAGTGTACACTAAAGTAGTTAAAAAATCAACCATTGTAGTTGTTGGATGCAAGATTCTAAAAGAAAGAATTCCGTTTACATAATTTGCTTTCTTTATATTTGAAGTCTCAGAAACAATTACATTATTTTTTGAAGAAGGATCTTTGTAAAAATTGAAATGATTTTGTTTCATTCTTAGATCACTTTTCCAACCATTCGGATCATTGTCCTCTGGAACTGTCTCAAAATCATCTGTACCCAATTCATGATACGATGAGTTTCCGCCTACAGCTAGTGTTAATGAATTATCATACCCATATAATGCAGACGAAGATATTCCCAATCGATTCACATTTTCAATTTCATACGAATCATTTGAATAACGAGTCACTTCGTTTACCCACTCCCAATTGGATACGTAATCTTCGATATTCCCTAATTCCCATGTAAACATTTTTACAGGTACAGTAAATACACCATCCGTTCTCAAATTTGGATTGCTTGAAGTATTATTATGCATGCTTGCAGATGATTTTCTTGCTCCTACATAGGTATATGATTTATATGGACGAAATATTCCGCTGTTACCAGATAAGAAAGGATTAATATCTCTATCTACTGCTTGATTTAGATTTGGATTATTATCCGAATTCGCAAAATTTGAACTCCAATCATCTTTGAACAAACTTGCAGTAGCAGATAAAACATTACTTTCTATCATCCTTGTTTTAATAGCTGTACCTGCATTTGTTTTTAAAGTGGTTTCAGCAAGCATTCCATTGTTTATAGATCCTTTTGTTAAATAATTGGCTACCATAGTATTATTATGATTTCTTCTTCCAGATCGAACAACTTTTAGCTTAGTGGTAAACGTAATTTTACCATCTTCTTCTGACAATGGAGTAACAAAACTAACTAAGCCATTTACAGCACCTGAAGCATCATGCTCCCAACCTAAAAAATAGCATTTATTGAAATCTTTTTCAGGATTATTAGTTAACGTTACATTTTCGATTGGCACACCATATTCTGTTCCATAATGATCAGTAACTACTAAAACAGGAGGTAATTGTACAAGTTCAAACCTTGGATTATAACATCTTTCTCCATTGTGCACAATGTATCTAGTCCAATGACCATTTAGATATTCTACTCCTACAATGTAATCAACATGGCTATTACCATAATAAACCCTAAAGTATCCAGCAGCAAGATCAAATTCAGTAACCCCCGTAACTCCGTCCCAACAATCTGGTCTATCCAAATTGTCACAAAATAATTTCCAACAATATTTTGTGACCCATTCTTCCGTTGTCCAATGAGTTGAATAAGGATTTGGTGTATACGTATAGTTATGTTTAATGGTATTGTCAATGATCATTTCATCACCTCTTACTAGCGTATTAATTTGCTCCGAAGTTGGTTTAAACTTAAACAATTTACCAGAATGTAAATGATCATCTAGCGAATTTGTTAATTCAGTTACAAAATTATAATTGATATTTTGATAAGCATGTCCCATTCTATCATAATGGTAATAAGCAGGGATATTATAACTGTAAAAATAATCTCCAAATTCATTCTTAATTTTAGACACCATTGGTGTACCCGATTTCTCATCATACGCCACAATTTCTGTTTCGTTGGCTGTTTGAAGATCGTTTGTAATCGTTTTCTTTAGTATACCAGCTCTATGAATAACTTTGTTACTCACGTACGTTCTCATCATTGATTTATGGTTGTTAAATGAAGGCCAAATACTTGGGAATGGTGTTGGGAAAGGAGGAACATCTACTCCAAACTCTAATCCAGCATCTTGATGAAAGCTCTTGGATTCTCTCTGATCAGTGAATAAATCGTATTCAACACCCATTGTCCGCTTCACAGGATTTATAGCGTGTGTACCATTGTTGTCAATAATATTTACTTCATTGTTTAATTTGTAAACCGATTCATTTTGATAACTAATATTTTCACTCTGATACTCGTAGAAAGTACTTGTAATCGCAGATGAATTAACTGAATAATTATTAATTTCAAATGATTGAATTGATTTCGGTTTTCCAGTCATGTCGTTTAGTTCAATCTTAAAAGCTTGTACACCATGTAAATAATTACGCTTAATTGAACCAACCAAAGGAATTATAATTGGTAATTTAAAAACATCCAAAGTTGAATTATCTTCTGATAAATCAGAATGTTCAACGAAAGTAGGGAACTCTTTTGAAGTGTAAAATTCTTGAACAGTAACACCAGCAGTTCGACCTACAGCAGGGTTAGCAGGGTTATTAGCTACTTTTCTATCGATTTGATTTTTTGTATTAATACTTCTAACAGTAACTTTTCTATATCCCACAGATGCTCCAGGAAACATGTCCTCATTTAAGGGTGCTTCCGCAAATAAATTATTTTTTGTAAAAACACTGGCTTTTGCTAAATAATAGATAGGGTATTTCAATGGATTTTCATCTCCACCAGCTTGAGGTTCATATTGAGCAACACCACTAGAAATAGTTTTAGTTGACTTTTCTCCATTCACACCCGTCGATTCTTCATCAATTGTATAATCATACACTTGACCATAAGTTCTGTCTTTTTCAGCGTCCCCAGTATCACTTGACCAATTATCTGTAATCGATATTTGATTCACCCGATGACCTCCTCCAAATTTTATTTTATCAGGACAAGCTAATTTTATAACTGAATGATTCAAATCTATAAAACGAGCCATATCCTTTGACTTACAATAAGGTCTTATTAGCCCAAAACTCGATGCAGTTGCAGGAATAATATTTAATAAATCAGCCAATTTATTTAACAATTCTTCTGGTGTATTGTATTTACCTTCTGTTTGTAAACTGTTTGGATTGTGTAATAATTTTTGAGCATCTGTTTGTAAATGTGTCCAACCAGCAAGTGCCATTGGGTGATAATTATGAAAATGAATAGCTTTGTGATCGTCTCCTTTTAATTTTTTTACAGCTGGTTTAATTGTTACAAATCCATAAGTAAAACAACCATTTTCTATTACATTTCGATCAACACCATATCGCAAATCATTATCGTTCCAAAATTCTTCTAAAGGTAAATAACCAGATACATAATCATATACATTATGAGTTAAACGCATCCGTGATTTAAAATATAAATTACGTTCGTTATTTTCATCTTGGATGATTGGCTTAACATATTGATCGTAAATTACATTACCCAAATATTCTGTAGTCTGAGGAATAGGTTTTTCTAATTTAAAATAAATTCGTCTTCTTTTCTCATCTTGATCATCGGAATCATTTAAATAAAGATTTTCCTCATTTCCTCCTTTATATAATTCATTATCATCTAATCCATCACCCATCTTTTTAATTTTAAACATCTGGTTGGCGGTTTTATGTTGAACATATCCGTAATCATCTGATTCATAATTTATTTTAATGGTTCCGCCAGAAGGTAATTTAATAGCTTTTAAACACCATACCGAAGCATTTCTATCTTGTGCTTCCTTGGTAATTTTCTCGGTTGCAGCATCATTAAAATTCGTTCCATAACTTGGCTCCCACACATCACTACTCCAATCTTGATTGAATTGATTTGTATATGGGAATTGTGTCTGATGCTCGTAATTTGTTCCTAAAGGTTTATATATACCCCAAGAATCATAAGAATTTGGAGCATAATTTGGATTTTCAGAAATATTAGATGTATTATACTCGAAATTATATCTATTTCTCTCTCCTCGTCTCGATCCATTACTTGTAAAATAAAGTGATTTCAATGTTAATTTACCAGAAGCATCACTATTTGGGGAATTTTTACACAAGGTATAGTCATATTTAAAATGAATTACTTGTAAAGCAACTGCATTTTCATGATCTTTTAAAAATGATTTTTTCTCATAAATTCGGATTTCATCTATTTTCAAACCAGACTTATCAGATGAACCATCATTATGTTCTCCAGTAGATTCTTTTGAATCTTTCCTTTTCGACATTTTAAAAACAGCAATATGCGATTTAGTCTCCATTTGACCTAAATACCAAACTTCCTTCTCTCCATATTGATAAGAAGCTTTATCATCTTCAGAAGTGAAAACTTGCCCTCTATGGTATTGTGCATTTGTATAAGGTGCTCTCCATTTATATTTATCGGCATATTTCACATAATTAAACTTAACCCAATATCCTAAATCGTCATTTGTAGGCCCATCATTAGTAACATCTACATAATCAGCTCCTTGAACAGAGGTTAGTAAGTGTGAATGAGCATATGGAGATTTTGTTGTTTTATTAATAAATTTATGCGAATTTGATAAGTTGTCACTTCCTGCATTACTTTCTTTCAACTTATAATCAACTTCTCCATCATGCATATCGTATCCAACTGTACTATATGTCTCTGAATTATAATTAGGCATTGCAACGGAAAATAAATTTTCAATTTCTTTGTTATTGTATGCGGGTAGTCCATATACATAATAACTCCCTTCTTCATTTAAAATTTTAAATCCAGCAGGATGGTTTCCAATTTGAACTTTTTTCCCTTCATCTCCTCTTTCTTTTCTATCCAAAGCATGACTAGGTGATGAATTCAATACTTGGGTTTCATTATCAAAATAATTCACATTAAACTCTCCCAATTTACCGACCTCTTTGTTTTTAAGATTGTGAATCAAGGTATTTCTGACAACTCTTTTATTATCTAGGCGCTGAGGCGCTCGTTGCACTTGAAAACTAGTTGCATTTACTTTTCTTTTTCCTCCAACCAAATTATCACCAACTTTTGGTGTTAATCGCATTTCTGGTAAAGCAAAACCACCAATGTGGTTCATTTCATTTGTTGACAAAATAGTATGTTCTCCATGTGCTTGAAAATATACGTTTTCTTTGATGCCTAATGGTTCTGGATTTTGGTAATCGTACGCAACATCATTGTGAGTATCCCATGGCCCGACTGATGAATATCCAAAACTTAAGCTAACGTCAAAACCAGTTTTTGCCAATGCACCAGCGCCTAATTCAAATGCTCCAGTAGCACCAAACTGTAAATTAGTAACAGAAGGATCAAAGCTTCTACCGATATCAGATCGTCTAGGTCTAAAATAACCACTTAAACCTTGACCCGAAGAATTATATACATCATAAGCATACTGACTACGTGCTAAAAATTTCGAATCTTTAGTAATTTGTCCATCACCTGAACGAATAAAATCTCTTGTAAATTTGTCACTATTATTATTTCCTGCTACAGTGTACCCAATAACAGGTCTTTTGCGTCCTTTTTTATCATCATTATCTAAATCCTGTGTGTTATAAAATATGCTCAATCGGCCTGTTGTAAAGACACCTGCTTCAACTCCTCCACTAATACCAATGGATAATGAATAATCATTTGTTTTATTTGCAATAGACGGCACAAAATTATTTCTTGCGAAAGAAATTCCTGAACTAAAAGAAGATGTTTCACCAACTCTCTGACCCATGTCAGCTTCTGTCACACCCACAGCATCATCAGCTGGATGTATAAGATTGTCTGTTTTTTTCAAGGAATAATTAACGGATAATGATCCATCAAACGTTAACCCTAGTGTATGTCTATTTTCCATGCCTTTATACGTAGCATCCCTTGATAGATTAGCAGAAACTCCTAATCCATTATCTTTATCCATTGAAAGGCCATAACTGAAAGTCCCGTTATGTCGTCCAGCACCTGCACCCGCACTTACACCAACACCATTATAATTGTTGTAATAGACTGATAAATTAATTGATAAATCTAATCCAGTTGCTTCCCCTAATCCTAATTTCGTTAAATCCGCCCCTAATGCTTCCACCGCCAAACTTCCTCTTGCACCCAAGGTCCAAGCTTCTTTAATATCCGCTTTCACTTCCAAATAATCATAATTTGGATCCGCTTCGTCTTCAATTTCATTTCCATTTGATTTTTTTGCCAATTTACTTTCAAACTCATCAGGCAAACCACGCATAGAACGAGTCAAACTTCCCACATTAATATTCCATCCCAAACCTACCCACGAAGCTTCATCATCCATAGTAACACCAGCATGGTATGCTATGTTTACAGGATAACCCCCATTTGGGCCAGGTAAATTAAATAATGGGATATTATAATTGAAATCTCCACTAAATGCATCGACCATCTGAGTAGTTCCAATTGGCTCAAAAGTTTGAGTTTCTGGTTGAGAAGGGCCTTCTGTTAAAGCTAAAGCAGCAGTTGGCTGAACTATTTCAAATAGAAATTGTAAAGCCAAATAAACCGACATTCCTTTAAACGCTCTACTTTGACGTAATTTAATAATGAATCCTTTCTTATTCTTTAACATAGCAACTTGTAAATAATTCTTTTTTAAACTTAATTTTTATCAACCCTTGGTTAAAAACTTGATCCCTATATACAAAATAGACATCTCCAATTGGCTTAATATTTTTAAAATTAAACAGTATGTCCAATGACTGCTTAATTCCATAATTTCTTTCGTAGTGATGTAATAAAACTGGTAAAGATTTACCTTGATCTTCCAAATGTACGTCACCCGCTAAATCAAAAGATAAATAACCTTCTCTTGTTAAAGCTTGTTTCTGAGTAACGTCATCAGAATCTAAAACTGATTTACCATCTTTTCTTTTTATTCTCAATTGAACCGTTAATTGACTTTCTCCTTCATTTTTTAACGCTGGAATTAATCGAGCTTCAAAAATAAAATCCTTTGATTCATCTTTCTGTATAAACTCATTTTTTGGATCATTTAAAAAGTCTTCAAACTCCTTATCGGAATTAAAGTCTGTCCTTGAGCCTAAGCATGAAGTCAAAAAAAGAATCAATATGTATAAATATTTTTTCAATTATTTATCTATAAAAAGTTGAAAATCTTTTGTTACATCTTCACTTTCACTTGAATACATTAATGCACCATCACCATTTGCAGAAAATAAATAATCATATCCATTTTTAATTGAAAACTCTTTAGCTTTTTCATTAATGTCCTGTCTGATCTGAGTGAAATAAGTTTCTTTTAAACGTATATTTTCTTCTTCATATTTCTCTTGCAATGTCAAAAATCTATTTTTCATGTCTTCGAAATTCGATAACTGTTCATTTGAAGCAGTATTCGCTTGAATTTTTTCAGATAAAAAAGAAAGTTCCATTTGTAAACTATCCAATTCACTTTTTCGATTATTAGCAACAGAAAGTAAATCTTTTTCTAATTTTTTCTTAATAGTACAATTGTTATAAACTGTATTATAATCTATAAATGCAGTTTTTTTCTGAGTAACAAAAACAGTAATTGAAATTGTTAATGATATTAAAACAGAAGCTATTAAGGAAATTTTTAAAAATTTATTATTCATTTTATTATTTATTAATTTATTTGTTTGTTTGTTTTTATTTTATTATTGTCCCAAAACATTAGGCAATTCTTCTATAACTTCAGGACAAACGCTTATTCCTACATCATTAAAAAAGCGTAAATAACTGATCTCTTTTTTATCGTTTATAACTTCTAAATAAAAGAATCCTCTACCTAAACATTGAGCGACAGGAGAAATATCAATCGTAATGTAATTATCACCAAATGTTAATGGTATTGATGGAAAATTAGTTTGGTCTTTAACCTTAATGTCCATTCTATTATAAATATTAAATTTTAATGTCGAAGCATCGTATTCTTGATTGAAAATAAAGTTGATTTTTCCATTTATCATGGTATGATAATAACCATCTAAATCATATTTTAAATGAGCGAAAATCTCACTATTTGCATTTACACATCCAAAACTAGAAACAAAATCTTTAAACCCTGTTTGCTTTTGATTAATTATTGTTGAAGGCTTCCATTTTAAAGAAGTATAGTGTGTTGTCTCTAGAATTGCTGTAGTAGATAAATTTTGACTTACTCTAAATGTACTTGTCGTACCACTTTCAATTCGCTGAATTAAAATTGGAAGATTAGGTGTGTAATTTTTAACATTCATCTGAAAACCACCACTTGTATTAGGAGTAAAAGTACAGAAAGAAGAATTATTTGAAGAAAAAATTAGATTCGGTAAATTTGGATCAAATATCGGGCTTCCTAACTGGGGTGCAACTGTTAAACTTAAAATGTTATAGTTATTTAATCCACTTGTTTTTGGAGTAAATATCATCCAACCTGAAGTATTATGTTCTAACTTGCTTGAAGCTATTGACCTTCCTGGCAAAATACTTGTAACTGTATTTTGACCTAAAGCATCAGCACCATTAGCAGAATTTGAAGTAATTCTAACACTAGACTCCCAATTCATATTTAATCCAGCATAAACTATTTTATCAACTGCATAAATTGCTGAACCAATAGTAACGGATCCTTTTAATCTATAAAACCCTATGGGTAAATTGGCAAATAAAGATTGATTAGAAACTGTTCCCGCATATGGAGTTGATAAATCATCGTGTTTAAATAATTTAATATCACTTGATGTTACAGGATTCCCGTACACATCTTTAATTGGATAAGGAACACTTAATACAACGGAACTTTTTCCACATGAATTCGAAGATAAGTTAAAATTAAATGAAAATGGTGTTTTTTTAAGTAACAAAGTTGTAATGTCTGATTTCACACTTCCGTTTCCAAAACCAACCCCACCCTTTAATGCGTATTCGATAGGTAAAGTAATCGTTTTAATTGTTTTACCTCTAACTATGTAATTTAAATTTCCTTCATTCTGTTTAAGGGAAATTTCCATATTTTTTGATGCAATCTCATAAGCAGAACTCAATATACCATTTTCAATAGTATATATTTTACCTTCTTTAACTGAATAACCATACTTTAAATTATTTTCATCTTGTAAAGAAGTGGTCGTTTCCAATAATCCAAAAAATTGAGTTTCATTTTCTTGTCTTATAATACTATTAAAAGAACCATTTGTTTGATGAGTCATGTATGTCGCAATTTCAGCTTTAGAATTTGGTCCTGTAGATTGTATTGTAGTTCCAGTAGCTACGATATTCATTGGAGATGACATAGTAATACTAGGTTGAAGAGTGATTTTTTTAGATAATATTCTTATTCCCCTACTATCAAAAACAGCTGTATAATATTCATTCATTTCTAAATTCGCAAACTGGTATTTCGTCTGAGGAAATTGACCTCTGAAAAAACTTATGCTATCAATTGGAATAGTATCTCCAAATATTGTATCTTTTATGTAACGATAAGTTTCTGTTAAATCTTCTATTGGATTCTCAGAAATAAAATAATGATAAGGTCCAACTTTGTCAGCAATTGCAGTAATATCAATATCAATACTTCCTTCTCCTGTTTCATCATTAAACGCTGCATTTGCTTTACATTTAATTCAAACCGTCACAACCTCTCCACTAGCAGAACTATTCTCTTTAGAAATAACCGCTCTAAAATAAGTAGTTGCCGTTATCTCTTCCGTTGTATAAATTGAAGATGTTGCACCTTCAATATTCGCAAAAACTACATTATCACTAGACGATTGCCATTGAAGAGTTGAACCTGCTATTTGTCCTTCAATACTCAAAGTTGTTGTTTCTCCCGAACAGATTTCTGTTTCAGTTGCAGAAACAGTTCCAGTGGCATTCATCGGAGCTAAAAATTTAGCTTTTATATTAAGAACATTTGATGCTTTACTACACGTAATACATGAACTAGGAAAAGAGGCATCAGCATAATCTCTTTTCACTCTAGAAGTTGTCATTCCTGTTGAGTATTCAAAAGTAGGATAATTGTTTCCATAACTTCCATCTTTGTTTTCAAACAAGAATTCTAAATTGCTTGTTCCATCGTAATCAAACACATTTGTAAAAGGGATTTCTTTCCAACCTGTTCCATTATATGTGATTGCACCATCAAAAACCAATGTAAATCCAGTTGTTCCCGAATAAGTTGCATCTGAATATCCTGTTGCTGTAGTATGTCTTACGTATATTTTTTGTTTATTAGTAATGAAATTAACAGGTGAATTTGTTACCTTAAAGGCTATACTTGCAATTTTTCCAGCTGCACCAATCTCGTCTTTTGTATACAAGACATTTGACCAACTGTAATTATAATAGGTGTTGAAAGGATATTTTTCAGTAACCGACGTTCCTGCACCGAAAGAAGTTAAAGTCATAAAACTTTCATCAGGCGTTATCATCACTACATTGCTGAATTTACTACAGCCTAAAGTTGTTACAGTTCTAACATACAAAGGTGTAAGTGTCATTGGTATCGTACAAGTCGTTCCTGCCTGATTTGGAATAACTTTGAATGTAATGTTATCTGCTGATTGTTCCCATTGAATGATTCCTGTTGATTCTTGCCCTGAAAGAGAAAAACTAACATTTTTTCCCACTAAAACTTTAGAATTTTTTGTTGTAAGTGTTCCGCCATTGATTGAACAAGGAGCAAATTTCATTTGAATATTTAGTACATTTTGGAATTTTAAGGTACTGCTAGTTGCAACAGTTGGAAATGAGTTATCGCTGTAATCACGTTTAACTCTGTAGTCAGGCATCCCTGTTTGTCCTCTGAAATTTGGATGATTATCCGTCCAAGTCCCATCTCTGTTTTCGAACAAAAATTCTAAATCATCCACTCCATTATATTCGAAAAAATTTTGTAATACTATTTCTTTCCAACCAGTTCCATTATACGTAATACTTCCATCGTAAACTAACGTAAATCCTGCTGTTGTTGGATAAGCAACATCCGAGTATTCGCTCGTTGTTGTGTGGCGGATATATATTTTTTGATTGTCCATTGTTTCGTTTACAGGACTGTTGTCCACATAAAATGAAACTCTTGATAATTTTCCTGTACCATTAATTTCACTAGCTTTGTAAAGCATCGATGACCAACTGAAATTGTAATAACCATTAAACGGATATTTATCAAAAACATCTATTCCTGTTCCGATGTTTGTTGTAGTCAAGCTACTAATATCAACGTTTATTGTTACAGAATTTGTTGTAGCGATACATCCTGCTGTACTTTTAACTATTGCTCTGAAATAACTTGTTTGCATTAAGTTATTCGCTAAATAAGTTAAATTGGAAGCTCCAGTAATATTTTTAAAAACGATATTGTCGGAAGAGGATTGCCATTGAGTTGTAGCTCCAGCATCTTGTCCTGATAAACTTAAAGTCGATGTATTTCCAATTACAACGGATGTCAAATTAGCAGATGCCGTTCCAGCATTAAAAGTACACGGTTGCACTGTTATCTGAATATTTGGTCGTGAAGATAACAAGGAGGCATATCCTGAGTTAGTTGAAGGAAAAGTGTAATCAGAATAATCTCTTTTTGTTCTATAAATTCCAGAACCTGTTGTAGTAGTCCTGAAATTCGGAAAATCTGAAGTCCAAGTCCCGTCATAATTTTCAAACAAAAATTCAAGGTTACCAGTTCCGTTATAACTAAAAGGTTTATTTAATGAAATCGTATTCCAACCTGAACCATTAAATGTGATACTACCATCGTATACCAATGTAAAACCTTCTGGTCCTGAATAATTGGAAGAATTATATGTAGTTTCAGTTGTGTGGCGAACATATATTTTCTGTCTGTCCATCACAAAATTAACGGGTGCATTATCTATATAAAGAGCAATACTGTTAAGATTACCAGCAGAGCAATTTATTTCGCTACCTAAGTAAATAGAATTTGACCAACCATAATTATAATATCCATTCATTGGATATGTATACGTTATAGATGTTCCTGTCCCAATTGTTGTTGTTTGTGCATTTAGGTTAGTGAAAAATGCAATAAATAAAACAACAAGACTCGCAAAGCGCAATAGTCTTTTCATGTGTAGTTTAAAATATGATAATGAATGTTCAATGATGGATGACCAAAACGACGTCCGATTGAGTAGTTTTCATGTCAACTTCGATACTTTTATTATCGCAAAAACTCAGCTTAACATGAAAAACGTATCGAAGTCAGTCGTTTTCTATTTCTCTAACGTATTTGCAAGCAGTAGGCAATTCATCGTAATGTCCTTTTTTGGCGTGTAATTCTTGGTTGTCATATCCACCTTCAGCTAACGTTACATAAAAACGATCTTTTTTAACCATTTCATTATCAAAAACAATCGTAATGATTTTTGTAGTAGCATCCCAGGTTGCAGATGTTACTCCATCCAAACTTGTGATTAACGTTTCAATTTGCGCTTCACAAGCTGTTGTTCCATTAACTTTGAATGTAATTGTTTCAGAAACCGCACTTGCAGTAAAACTGAACATACCTAAAACGGCAATTAAAAGAGATGTTTTGATGATCATTTTCATA